>Ga0206116_1000032_pt1 | contig 289750 bp, 259 predicted proteins | sample 3A1Ametagenome_FD_178000 | JGI IMG/M metagenome (GOLD analysis project Ga0206116, IMG submission 178000) | Enriched microbial communities from leaf-cutter ant dump, University of Wisconsin, Madison, United States - 3A1A | ecosystem: Environmental > Terrestrial > Nest > Insects nest > Nest dump...
GTGCTGATCCGGAAATAGAACCCCCATACGGTGCCACGGGTGAGATCTTCAGGTATGTCGTCCGCAGCAACCGGCCAATTAATGAGATCACCGCCATACATGACTGGGTCATCGAGAGAGAGCTGGGCTCGGTTCCCGGCGTGGCAGGTGTGATCAGCTTCGGAGGCGAAGAAAAGATATACGAGATCAAGATCAATCCTACGGAACTGGCCTACTACGACCTTTCCCCGCTGGAAGTATACGAAGCCGTATCCAAAAGCAATATCAATGTAGGCGGCGACGTGATTGAAAGCGGCAGCCAGGCTTATGTAGTGCGCGGTGTGGGTTTGCTGGAAAAAACAGAAGATATAGAAAACATCCTGATCGATGTCAAAGGCGCTACACCGGTCATGGTCAAACATGTCGCAGAAGTTCACATCTCTTCCAAACCCAGGCTTGGCAAGGTGGGTTTACAGGACGAAGATGACCTCGTACAAGGTGTAGTGATCATGCTGCGCGGCGAGAATCCCAGTGCTGTTATTGCCAGGCTCAAAGACCAGATAGCAGAACTCAATGAGAAAATTCTTCCGGACGATGTGAAGATAGAGCCGTTTATCGACAGGACAGAACTGGTCGATGCAACGGTCCATACTGTCAGCAAAAACCTGATAGAAGGAATTCTACTCGTATCTGTCATTGTGTTCATTTTCCTGTTTGACTGGAGGACGACCCTCATTGTGGCCTCCGTCATACCTCTATCTTTCCTGTTTGCAATCACCATGTTGCGCATACAGGGATTACCGGCCAACCTGATCTCGCTGGGTGCGATAGATTTCGGGCTCTTGCTGGAAGGTACACTGGTCATTGTGGAGACTGTTTTCGTACGAATGGAGCATAAAGCGCATCGAATAGGTATGCCCCGGTTCAACAGGATGATCAAATCCGGGCTCATTAAAAAAAGCGTCAGCAGTGTGGCCACCTATATTGTCTTTGCACAGATCATCCTGATCGTAGCGCTGCTGCCCATCTTCTCTTTCCAGAAGGTAGAAGGTAAAATGTTTGCACCGCTGGCCTTTACACTCGGATATGCATTATTCGGTTCCCTGATCCTGAGCATCACCTATGTACCGGCACTGTGTAAGTTATTGCTTACCAAAAACATTGTCGAACGGGAAAACTTCATATCCAGGTTCTTCAGGGTAACGCTGACCAGAATATTTGAATGGAGCAACCGGTATAAAAAATGGACTATCGGCGCATTCATCCTGGTACTCGCCATCTGTACTTTTAAGTTCCTGAATTACGGCTCCGAATTCATCCCCAAACTCAATGAAGGCGCTATTTATGTAAGAGCAACTTTACCGAACAGTGTCAATATTGAAGAATCAGCCCGGCTGGCCAAGGAAATGAAAGCTTCTTTGAGATCTTTCGAAGAGGTCAGGTTCGTACTCAGTCAGACCGGGCGGCCCAATGACGGTACAGATCCGACAGGTTTCTTCAATATAGAATTCCATATCCAGCTTTTCCCGGAAAAAGACTGGAAACGAAAGCTCAGCAAACAAGACCTTTTAACAGAGATGCGGGAAAAGTTAGAGGTTTATCCCGGTATCATCTTCGGCTTCAGCCAGCCGATCCAGGACAACGTGGAAGAGTACGTCGCAGGTGTTAAAAGCTCACTTGTGGTCAAGATATTCGGTGAGGATCTGTTTGCACTGGAAGCATATGCCGACCAGGTGGCAGACGTTCTCAAAGATATTGAAGGTATTACAGACCTGAATGTGTACAGAAACATCGGGCTTCCGGAGCTGAGGATCAGGCTGAGCGAAAGAAGAATGGCCCGCTACGGCGTTTCGATGGCAGATGCGCAGGCAGTGGTAGAAATGGCGATCGGCGGAGCTGCAGCTACTACCTTTTATGAGAATGAAAGAATGTTTGATGTGCGGATCAGGTTCCAGAAAGAATACAGGGATAATGAGAAAAAGATCGGCGAAATACTGATTCCGACCATTGATGGCCAGCGTATTCCCCTGAAAGAGATTTCCGACATCAGTTATATCACAGGACCGGCTTTCATTTACAGAGAAGGCAGCAGCAGGTATATCGCCGTAGGTTTCAGCATTGAAGGCAGAGACCTGGGCAGTACTATACAGGAAGCCAGAGCTAAAGTAGAGACAGCTGTTCAATTACCGAAGAGCAATAAGATGCAATGGGCAGGAGAATTTGAAAGTAAAGAGCGGGCTACGAAGCAACTGGCCATGATCGTCCCGGCGGTCTTGCTCCTGATCCTGTTCCTGCTGTATTTTAATTTCGGTACCATGAAAGATACCCTGATCGCAGCCAGCACCATTCCCTATGCTTTCATCGGCGGTTTTATTTCCCTGTGGATCACCAACACCGTTTTCGGCATCTCAGCAGGTATAGGTTTTATCATTCTTTTCGGGGTTAATACCATTAACAGCCTGATCCTGATAGCCGTTATGAAAGAAAACCTTCAACGGCGCATGGACATCCGGACAGCGGTTTCGGAAGGTGTCCGGAGCAGAGTCAGACCGATTGTCATGGTCGCGCTGATGGGCTCCATGGGTCTGCTGCCAGCCGCGCTTTCTACCGGGATGGGCTCCGAGATCCAAAAACCGCTGGCGATCATGATCGTAGGAGGTTTGCTGATCTGTATGATCCTGGCATTGACAGTGCTTCCGCAGGTATTCTACTATGCTTACAGGAAAAAGTAGTGGTATGCCTGAGCCATTTTTAGCAGGAGCAACTCATGGGGTTGCTCTTGTTATTTTTAACCGGCTTGCATCCGCTGACGCGTACGCTTTCTCCAGCGCCACACAAGTATCCCGGATAATATTTGTATCTGGGGACAACGATAATATTCTTCGGCTAAAACACAGGGTGTTACGATAAAGTATAGACAGTTTAAAAATCTTCCATATTCAAAAAAAATAGCGGGCTTTTGGCCCGCTATTATTAATTATCCTGGAGATATTGTTCATTCTTATTTGCTGAACAGCATCTCCCGATACTTCGCCAATGGCCACAGGTTATCGTCAACGATGGTTTCCAGCTCATCTGTCACTTCGCGAATCTCTTCCATGATCGGTTTGATCGTATCGCAGTACAACAAAGCCTGTTCCCTTGGATCATCCAGGTCATTACCCTGTATCCTGAAATCTTTCATTTTACCTTCAAGCTTATACAGCTGGCTCACCCCGGTCGCCACCTTTTTCAGGATATTGAGCTGAGGTTCATATAATTCAGCATCCAGCTTCAGGTCTTTCATACCATCTACATTTTCAATCAGCTTGTTCTGATACTCGATACAAGCCGGAATGATCTGGTTAGCAATTATTTCACCCAGGATCCTGGACTCGATCTGTAAGTGATTGGTATAGTCGTGCAGCAATATCTCATGACGGGCTTTGCACTCCCGCTGGTTCATGATATTCAGATCTTCGAACAGTTTGACTACTTCATCGGAAACAAAAGCATCCAATGCACCCGGCGTTGTCCTGTTATTACTCAATCCTCTTCTTGCGGCTTCTTCTTTCCACTCATCCGAATAGTTGTCACCCTCAAAAAGGATTCTCCTGGAATCTGCGAGGGTTCTTCTCAGTACTTTCAGGATCGCTACATCTTTGTAATCACCTTGCTTAATAAGTGCATCCACATCCTGCTTGAACAGCCTGAGTTGTTGTGCCACAATTGCGCTGATCACGGTTATCGGCATGGAACAGTTAGCGGAAGAACCTACCGCACGGAATTCAAACTTGTTACCGGTGAAAGCAAAAGGTGAAGTACGGTTGCGGTCTGTGTTATCCCACATGATATCGGGGATCTTGTTATGGATCTCCAGGCGCAGACTGATATTATCCTGCTCATCAAAGGTATCTTCATCTACTCTCTTTTCGATCATATCCAGCACCTCTTTAAGATAAGAACCTGTATATACGGAAAGAATAGCCGGCGGTGCTTCGTTAGCGCCCAGACGATGGTCGTTGCCATGCGTAGCTACACAAGCTCTGAGCAGCGCCTCATGCCTGTTGACAGCAGCGATCGTATTGATGAAGAAAGTAAGGAACTGCAAATTGGTTCTGGGTGTTTTGCCCGGGGAAAGCAGGTTCACACCGGTATCCGTGCTCAAAGACCAGTTATTGTGCTTTCCGCTGCCGTTAACACCTGCAAAAGGTTTTTCATGGAAGAGCACTTTCAGCTTATGTTTGGAAGAAACCCTGTCCATCACATCCATCAGCAACTGGTTATGGTCTACAGCCAGGTTAGCTTCTTCAAACATAGGAGCGCATTCGTATTGGGAAGGAGCCACTTCATTGTGACGGGTTCTGATCGGAATACCTAATTTCAGTCCTTCGATCTCCATGTCCCGCATATACGCATACACCCGTTCAGGAATAGCACCGAAATAATGATCTTCCAATTGCTGACCTTTGGCAGAACGTTTTCCAAGCAAAGTACGTCCGGTCATCACCAGGTCAGGACGGGCATAATACATTGCGGAGTCGATCAGGAAATACTCCTGCTCCCAGCCCAGGGTAGTATTCACCTGGCTGACGTTTCTGTCAAAATACTGACACACCTCTGTCGCAGCCTGGTTGATAGCCTGCAAAGACTTCATCAGTGGTGTTTTATAATCCAGCGTATCTCCGGTATAGGAAACATAAATAGTAGGAATACAAAGTGTCTTACCGTTTCCTACCGTCATGATGAAGGCAGGAGATGTCAAATCCCAGGCAGTATAACCCCTCGCCTCGAAAGTAGCTCTTATACCGCCGGATGGGAATGACGAACCGTCCGTTTCTTGCTGTATAAGCGAATCCGCTGAGAATTCTTCAATTCCGTTTCCATCCATCGGGAGGAAAAATGAATCGTGTTTTTCAGCCGTAGTACCAGTGAGCGGTTGAAACCAGTGCGTATAGTGCGTTGCCCCACGATCCATTGCCCAGGTTTTCATGGCGGATGCGATCTGGTCTGCCAACTCTCTATCCACTTTCTTACCGTCTTTCATGTAAGTTGTCAGCTTTTTATAAGCCTCCTTAGATAGCGTAGCTTTCATCGCCTTGTCATTGAAGACTGATTCAGCAAAAAAATCAGAGATCTTTGCTGACGGCATTTCCACTTGCACTTTTGGCCTTGATGAAAAAGTAGCCAAGGCGTTAAATCTGGTCTTTGACATATTAGTTATAAATTTTATGTTTTTTATTTCCTGGTAATTTGGAAACCTGAAGTTTACATCCAAACAAAAGTAAAGTTAATTTCTATTATTCCTTTGAGTATGATAAGAAGAAATTACCAAACCCATCAAAATAAAGAAAACAGCAATAGATCGGTACCGGACGATGGCACCTGCATTGTTAACGACAATCCCGATGATCAGCATCAGAGAAAAACCGATGCTCAGACAGAGCAGGGCCGGCGAATTATTCAGGAGATTTCGCCATTTTACCCTGAATAATAATAACCCGATCAGTATGCATATAATAATAGACTCCAGAGATGCCAGCCTGCACCAATTGGAAATGCAGGAATTATATAAAGGATGTATGAACGGATTGATCAAAGCATGAGGTAGAGATTGCAGCAACAAAGTCCAGCTGTTTTTTACAACAGGAATTTCAAAGCTGGTATTTCCGTCAGACCGCATAAAATACTCCTGGTGCATGGATATCTCATTGGCAATCCTGAAATCGTTGGGTACATAGCTGTCAAAAAGTATTGTAAACAGTATTACGCACAGATAACAGATGACAAACGGAATAATTGCTTTTATCCTGGTTTTCTCGCTCCAGTAATAAGCCACTATAGCCGGGAAGACAATGCCCAGCATATAAAAGCGAAGCAAGCCGAGGTAAGCCAGACATAGCAAAAGTACTAACAGCGCCACCGGTTCTTTATGATCAATCAGCTTGCCCAGATTATGCAATATAGTTCCCATCAGGAACATGACCAGCGCCTCCTTATGCATACCGGAGGTCCAGAACAATACGCTGGGAACCGCAAAAAGCAGAACAACGATCAGGTATTCATGTACGCCTGTATATCGCTCAAAGAATTTAAATAAATAGTACGCGCCTATAAAAGAGAAGAACGTAAAGAACAGGAAATGAACAGACAAATAACCCATCGTTAAAGGCCTGAGCAACGCGTTGATCCGGACCACAGAATATCCGCCCCAATCGTACCAGAGTCCCATGGCATCTATATAATTACAGAGGTGCTCCGGCTCCGGCAGGTAATTGTTAGGCCCGAACACCAACTGGAAATAATACATAGGGTTCTCCTGCCAGGAGCTGTACACGATATTGGCTTCATTCAGGAAATAACCTGAATCTATAAATGTAGGGATCTCACTATAGAGATAATAGTAAAAAAGCCCGGCCACTATTTTCAGGGCAGCCAGTCCTACCAGACACGTCTTAGAAAGTGTTTCTGTTTTAAAAATAGAAGTCTTTCCAACTATCAGTAAAAAGAGTGCACTGTAAACTAACAACAATAAAATTTCCAAGCCTACTTCTTCTTAAGGTGAGCGCAAGGCCAAAAGTAATATTTTTTGACAGAGATTGTTATTCATTAACGACCGCCAAATGCTTTTTCCAACATATAGCAAACAGATTCAAGCGACGAGTTCATCATAAACACATCTTAGATTTCCATAACCTCCACAAAATCACCCGGTAAACACCCGAATAAAACATACCGGCAGAAACCCGAAGTAAAATAAAAAAGCGCCTCTGAAATCATGGCGCTTTATAACATAATGTACAATAAGAAGATGTAAAATCTATCCCCCGATGCATTTCTTTAAATCATTTAGCTGGCTTTCCCAGAGAGAAACAGACTCTTTGATCTCATCTTTATAAGCAAAGTCTGTTACATACAGGATTGTTTCTCCAGTGATCTCATTTCTTTTGATCCGGTACTCAAAATAAGCTTTGTCATCTTCTTCCTCCACCCAACGCAACCGAATGTATTCTTCTTCATCATAGCTGAGTACTTCAGCCTGCTGGTCATCCCCGTTCCAACCAAAAGTATAAACATCTCCATTCAAATCTGCAGAATCCGAAAACCATTGTATCAGACCACTCGGCGTGGTCAGAAAATCGTACAAAATGACCGGGGAAGAACGGAAAGTTCTTTCAATCGTAAAAGGTTGCTTCTTTTGAGCCATGTCTTAGTTCTATAATCAGTAAGTGCGCAATTATAAACAAAAATCCTAGGTATCCAAATTATAAAGTGACAATTATTTATTAATCTTTCGGGGGTTATATTCCCTCATAACGATTTCATTATACCCCATAAATTATACCCTGAAATCCCGCAGTACCCTACCTTTAATCCTGTAAACTACTTAATTTTAGCATAAAACTAAACCATTGAGATTTCATTTTATTGTTATTGATAGAGAATAAAGTTATCTTCGCGAATTGTTTTTAAAGGTTAATTCTAACTATGCGTCAACTAAAGATTACGAAATCCATCACCAATCGGGAAAGCCAGTCACTGGAGAAATACTTGCAAGAAATTGGTAAAGTAGATCTGCTGACTCCCGAGGAAGAGGTTGATCTGGCACAAAGAATTAAGCAAGGCGATCAGATAGCACTGGAAAAACTTACAAAAGCCAACCTTCGTTTCGTAGTTTCCGTTGCCAAACAATACCAGAACCAGGGACTTACCCTGAGTGACCTGATCAATGAAGGTAACCTGGGTCTCATCAAAGCAGCTCAGCGGTTCGATGAAACCCGTGGTTTTAAATTCATCTCTTACGCAGTATGGTGGATCCGTCAGTCTATTCTTCAGGCATTGGCGGAGCAATCCCGGATCGTGCGGTTACCACTTAATAAGGTAGGATCCCTGAACAAGATCAATAAAGCATTTTCCCAGCTCGAGCAGGAATTCGAACGTGAACCTTCCGCAGATGAGCTGGCAGAACTGCTGGAGATCAACAGAGAAGAGGTCGAAACAACGCTTGGCGTAGCAGCCCGGCACGTATCCGTAGACGCACCGTTCCAGGAAGGTGAGGAAAATTCCCTGCTGGATGTATTGGAAAATACCAATTCTCCCAAGACAGATTCACAGTTAGAATATGTGGAGTCACTCCGCAAAGAGATCGAACGATCACTCAGCACCCTGACTGATCGTCAGCGGGATGTGATCATCTATTATTTCGGTATCGGCGTAGAACATCCTATGTCCCTCGAAGATATCGGGGAAAAATTTGCACTCACCCGCGAAAGAGTCCGCCAGATCAAAGACAAGGCAATCAATAAGCTGAGAGCCACTTCCAGAAGTAAACTTTTGAAAAACTACTTAGGTAATTAATCCTAAAACCATCCAAAATTAATACATACCACAATGAGCGACATCATTTCCACTCCGGCTGAATGGCTGGAAAGAGAGAAGATAGCCCTTGAATTGATTAATGTTGCAGGTCACCTGTGGCTGGATCATTCTGTTGAGCTGATTATCTTCAGAAGAAATATTGTAGATGCCAGAGCCAGTGAGATTCTGAATCATCACGAGTATGCCCGGAATTATATCAACAAGCCGCTTACAGTAAAAATATCCCTCGATATCACCCAGGCCATTGCCAGCCTGAATATTGCTCCTGCAAGGATCGACATCGGTGTCCTGGGAAAAGAATGGCTGACCGAAGGGGAACAATATGAAAATATTACAGCCTTTGTCGCAGACAAGCTCAGCACCTTTATCGGTAAAGATAAAAAAGTTTTAAAACCTAAAGACGTAGTTTTATATGGCTTTGGCCGTATCGGCCGTCTGGCTGCACGTGAACTGATCAGATTAACAGGTAAAGGTGAACAGCTCCGCCTGAAGGCGATTGTAACCAGGACCAGCTCTGATAATGATATCATGAAGAGAGCATCCCTGCTCAGGAAAGATTCTGTTCACGGCAAATTCAGAGGTACAGTGAACGAAGATCTTGAAAACAAGGCGCTGATCATCAATGGCCATACGGTGCATATGATTGCAGCCTCTAATCCCGCAGACATCGATTACACTGCTTACGGAATTGACGATGCCTTACTGATAGACAACTCCGGTGTATGGAGAGATGCAGAAGGACTCGGACAGCACCTGAAAAGCAAAGGTATTTCCAAAGTGCTCCTGACAGCTCCCGGAAAAGGAAATATTCCAAATATCGTTTACGGCGTTAACCACGAAGCTTTTTCACGCGATGCGTATGATATCTTCTCTGCAGCATCCTGCACCACTAACGGTATCGCACCGGTAATAGATGTGATCAACGCAGCATTTGGTATAGAAAGCGGACACATCGAGTCTGTACACTCTTATACCAACGACCAGAACCTGCTGGACAACTACCACAAGAAATACCGTCGCGGCCGCTCCGCTCCGCTCAACATGGTGATCACGGAAACAGGTGCTGCAAAAGCCGTCAGTAAAGTGCTGCCGCATATGGCAGAAAAATTCACCGGTAATGCCGTCCGCGTCCCGACCCCGGATGTATCTCTTGCCATCCTGAACCTGAACCTGTCCAGAACAGTAGAAAGCATCGAAGACGTCAACGCAGTATTGAAAGAAGCAGCTTCTTTCGGGAAGCTGGTTGAACAGATCGACTTCTCTACTTCCACGGAACTGGTATCTACAGACTGTATCGGCAACAACCACGCTTCAATCGTAGATTCCCACGCTACTTTGCTGGCCCCTAGCAAGAAAAGCATCGTATTATATGTGTGGTACGACAACGAATTCGGTTACACTTGTCAGGTCGTCCGGCTGGCGAAATACCTGGCGAAGGTTCAGCGACTGACTTATTATTAACAGATTTCAATAAAACTTACAGGAAGCAACTCTTTTTGGGTTGCTTCTTTTATTTTTGCACTTTCATCTAAAACTGAGGAGATATGTTTGAAAACCTTCAGGACCGGTTAGAAACCGCCTTTAAAAATGTCAAAGGCCAGGGTAAAATTACGGATCTCAACATCGCCGCTACCGTAAAAGAGATACGGAGAGCACTGGTAGATGCAGACGTGAACTATAAGATCGCCAAAGACTTCACTGATAAGATCAAGGATAAGGCAATGGGTGAAAAGGTGATCAACGCCGTTTCCCCGGGTCAGCTGATGGTAAAGATCGTATCAGACGAGCTGACCGAGCTGATGGGAGGCAACGCCGAGGATCTCAATATCAAAGGTAATCCCGCTGTGATCCTGATCTCCGGTTTACAGGGTTCAGGTAAGACCACTTTCTCCGGGAAGCTGGCCAACCACCTCAAAACCAAGCTCAAAAGAACACCTTTGCTCGTTGCATGCGACGTATACAGACCTGCTGCGGTAGATCAGCTGAAAGTTTTGGGCGAACAGGTAAAAGTTGAGGTATACAGCGAACCGGAAAACACAAATCCTGTACAGATTGCGCAGAACGCCATCGCATATGCCAGATCCAAAGGACAGAACGTAGTGATCGTGGATACTGCAGGTCGCCTGGCAGTAGATGAAGAAATGATGAATGAGATCGCCAGCATCAAAAAAGCGATCCAGCCGCAGGAAACACTCTTTGTCGTGGACTCTATGACCGGGCAGGATGCCGTCAATACCGCTAAAGCTTTCAACGACAGGATCGATTTCGACGGAGTCGTGCTGACCAAGCTCGATGGCGATACCCGCGGTGGTGCGGCTTTATCCATCCGTTACACGGTACAGAAACCCATCAAATTTGTGAGCCGGGGCGAGAAGCTCGATACCTTGGATGTATTCTATCCGGACAGGATGGCTCAGCGGATCCTCGGCATGGGGGACATCGTTTCTTTCGTGGAGAAAGCACAGGAAAACTTCGACGCCAAAGAAGCGGCTTTGCTGCAGAAGAAGATCGTCAAGAACCAGTTTGATTTCAATGACTTCCTGGGACAGCTCAACCAGATCCGGAAGATGGGCAATATCAAGGACCTGCTGGGTATGATCCCCGGTATGGGCAAAGCACTGAAAGATATCAATATCGATGACGGTGCCTTTAAAAAGATCGAAGCGATCATCTTCTCCATGACACCTGAGGAGAGAGCTAATCCTGACCTGCTGAACGGGAGCCGCAGGAACCGCATCGCCAAAGGTTCCGGCAGCGACATCAAAGACGTCAACCAGTTCATCAAACAATTCGATGAAATGAAAAAAATGATGAAAAAAATGAGCACCATGGCGCCGGGCGGAAAGATGAAAATACCTTTCAAATAAACTGCCGGTATAAGTATAGAACGCCACCTTCCAGGGTGGCGTTTTTATTTCCCGCCATAATAAAAACCGTTTTCTTTTGCCGATTCATTAAAAATTCACGCAGCAGACCGATCTTTTTTTTATTTCTATTGTTACCATTAGATACTATCCATCAATGACCGGATTTACCATTATCTTTCTGACCATTGTCATTATTATAGACATCTATGTTTTCCAGGGATTCAGGGCCATCTTCCCGGGCAAGGTGCTGAGCCATTGGGCACACTGGCTATACATGGGCGGCAGTATATATTCCTACAGCGTTATTATTCTTTATATTCTCCTGGGAAAAGATTCCTTCTACTTCTCTCCCAAGATCTTCCTGTTCGGACTGGCGCAGGCGATCATTTTTATGAAAGTATTCATGCTTCCCTTTGTACTGATCAGTGATATTGCAAGGGTATTGGAATGGATTGTACAGCTTCTCCCGGGCAAACCCGAATCTGTACCGGTCGGAGAAGCCATCACCCGCTCCCAGTTCATCAACAGGGTGGGTCTTTTACTCGGAGGAACCATGTTCGGAGGTTTCTTATACGGAATGGCCAGAGGTGCTTATAATTTGTCTGTCAAGCGAATTTCCGTACCGATACCGAACCTGCCTCCGCAACTCGAAGGGCTGAGAATAGTACAGATATCAGACATACACCTCGGGAGCTTTGCCAGCACAGATCCGGTCAGGAAAGCAGTAGAGGCGATCAACCGGGAACAGCCGGACATCTTCTTCTTCACAGGGGACTTTGTCAATGACAAGGCATCTGAATCTTTCCCTCACCTGGACACCCTGAAAAAGATCAAAGCCAGGTATGGAAAATACTCTATCCTGGGTAACCATGACTACGGGCATTACGTAGAATGGGAATCTGAAGAAGTTCATCAGCGCAATTTCCTCTCCCTGCTGGATGCTCAGAAGAAGATCGGCTGGGATCTCTTGCTGGACGAGAACAGGATACTAAACATCAACGGTGCCCGATTAGCTGTGGCCGGCGTACAATATTGGGGTAAAAATGCCAGATGGGGCCAATATGGCGATCTCGATAAAGCTTTGGACGGAACAGATCAGGCTGATCTGAAGCTGTTGCTCTCCCACGACCCTTCCCATTGGGACCTGGTCGTCAGCCAGCAGCAAAAGTATGAAGATCTGGCCATCACTTTCGCGGGGCACACGCATGGGTTCCAATTCGGCATAGAGATCCCCGGTATGAAATGGAGTCCTTCACAGATGGTCTATCCGCACTGGGCAGGTCTTTATAAAAACAAGCAGCAATATTTATATGTGAACAGAGGTTTGGGATTCCTCGGGTTTCCGGGCAGGATAGGCATTCCGCCGGAAATAACCGTTATAACACTAATAAACGAGGAACAGGCACATTCATAACAAGTATACAACACAGTGTTTTGTTAATAAAAACATCTATAACATAATACTTTTTAAACTTTTCATAAAAGAAGATGCAGAAAATTGAAATAATATCAAAACGATATTTGGACAATTAATACATTTTTACTAACTTAAATTAGAAATCATTACTATGTCAAAGAGCAGTGAATTAGATAAGATCGATATGCAGATTCTGTCATATCTCATGGAAGATGCTAAGATGCCATATACTGAAATTGCCAAACATCTATATATCTCCAGCGGTACCGTACATGTCCGCATGAAGAAGATGGAAGAATTAGGGATCATTAAAAGCAGCAATCTCCGGGTCAATTACGAAAAGCTGGGCTATGACATTACTGCTTTTATAGGCATATATCTGAGTAAAAGCTCACTGTATAATGAAGTGGCCAAAAAACTGGAAGAGATTCCAGAAGTGGTAGATGTACATTACACCACAGGCGCTTATGCTATGTTTGTAAAAATCATCTGCAGAGATACCAGGCACCTGAGAGAAGTACTTCACGACAAAATTCAGCGGATAGAAGATATCACCCGCACCGAAACTTTCATCTCCCTGGAAGAGAGCATCAACAGACCGATCAAGATCGATACGGACTACGAAGAAACCGAATAACGTTTCCTTTATATTATTCTATAGAAGTAGTGAAACCCCAGGTTTTACGAACACTGTAATTAAACTATCTTTGCATTATGCAAGTTTACGAGAACATATTGCAGACAATAGGAAATACACCTCTTGTTAAGCTGAATAAAATTACCCGCAACATCCCTGCACAGGTATACGTAAAGGTCGAGACCACCAACCCCGGTAACTCGATCAAAGACCGTATGGCGCTCAAGATGATCGAAGATGCGGAAAAAGACGGAAAGCTGAAACCGGGCGGCACCATTATAGAATGTACTTCCGGGAATACCGGTATGGGGCTGGCCATCGCAGCCTGTGTCAAAGGTTATAAATGTATCTTCACTACTACAGATAAACAGTCCAAAGAAAAGATAGATATCCTGCGTGCTTTCGGAGCCGAGGTTATCGTATGCCCTACTAACGTAGAATCTGATGATCCCCGCTCCTACTATTCCGTAGCCAGACAGAAGTCGGAAACCATACCAAATTCTGTCTGGATGAATCAGTATGACAACCTCAGTAACAGAACCGCTCACTATGAGCAGACCGGCCCGGAGATATGGCAACAAACAGACGGGAAGGTCACGCACCTGATCGTAGGTGTGGGCACCGGAGGCACCATTTCCGGCACCGGCCGTTACCTTAAAGAGCAAAACCCGGACATCAAAGTATGGGGTATAGACACCTATGGCTCCGTATTCAAGAAGTACCACGAAACAGGCATCTTCGATCCTAAAGAAATCTATCCGTATATCACGGAAGGTATCGGGGAAGATATTCTGCCTAAGAACGTAGATTTTTCTGTTATAGACCTGTTTGAAAAGGTTACAGATAAAGACGGTGCGATCATGGCCAGGCGGATGGCCCGAGAAGAAGGTATTTTCGTAGGTTATTCCGCCGGATCAGCCGTAGCCGGTTTATTACAGCTCAAAGACCAGCTCAAGCCTACAGATATCGTTGTGATCGTTCTGCACGACCATGGCAGCAGGTATGTGGGCAAAATCTTCAACGATGACTGGATGCGCGACAGAGGCTTCCTCGAGCCGGAACCGCAGGCAGTCAAACAACTCACGGCGGCTGATATCCTTGCTGAAAAGAAAAATAAAGCCTTCATCTCTGTCGATATCCATTCCACATTACAGGATACTATAGACATCTTCAAATCCAGGGAAATCTCCCAGATGCCCGTTACAGAAAACGGGGAACTGACAGGCAGCATCTCAGAAAAGAGCATACTGAACGCACTGCTCAAAGACAGCACTGCGCTCCATCAGCCGGTCGGAACATTCATGTCGCCACTCTTCCCAGAAGTAGCTTTGCAGGACAATATTGCAAAGATCTCATCCCTGATCAACAAGGATACTACGGCCGTATTGGTGAAGGATGCTTCCGGAAACTCGCACATTCTCACCCAGTACGACCTGATCCACAGCCTGGGATAAGGATAAAAATGTAATTTCGCGCAAAACATCACACTGACAACTATGGCCATCCGAGAGACACACTTCCAGCTACCAGGACAAACAGCTTTTTACAAAGGAAAAGTAAGAGATGTTTATACTATAGAAGACAAGTGGCTGGTCATGGTCGCCAGTGACCGGATATCCGCATTCGATGTTGTCTTACCGGAACCTATTCCCTACAAAGGACAGGTGCTGAACCAGATCGCAGCCAAGTTCCTGCAAGCCACCAGCGACATCCTGCCTAACTGGGTAGTCTCCGTAGCAGATCCGAATGTTACCATCGGTAAACGCTGTGAACCTTTCAAGGTAGAAATGGTCATCCGTGGATACCTGGCGGGCCATGCGTGGCGGACCTACCGCTCCGGATCCAGGCTATTGTGCGGTGTAACTATGCCGGAAGGTCTCAGAGAAAATGAAGCTTTCCCCGAACCGATCATCACACCTACTACCAAAGCTGCCGAAGGGCACGATGAAGACATCAGTCGCGAAGATATCCTGGCCAAGGGCATTGTATCGGAGTCAGATTATCTTCAACTGGAAAATTTCACCAGGCAATTATACGCCAGAGGACAGGAAATTGCCCGGGAAAGAGGTCTGATCCTCGTGGATACTAAATACGAATTCGGTAAGATCGGTGACACTATCTACCTGATCGATGAGATCCATACACCGGACTCCAGCAGGTATTTTTACCTGGACGGATACCAGGAAAGGCTGGAAAAAGGTGAACCACAGAAGCAGCTTTCCAAGGAATTTGTACGGGAATGGCTCATCGCTAATGATTTCATGGGAAAAGAAGGTCAAAAAGTGCCGTATATGTCGCCGGAATGGGTACAAACCATCTCCAACCGGTACATTGAGCTCTATGAAAACATTACCGGAGAAACCTTTGAACGGGGTGCTCAGGATGGAATTGAGCAGCGTATCGAAGAAAATATTAAAGCCGCATTGGCCCAACTAGGGTAATTCACCTGTAAAGAAATCCCCACCTTTCACCAACTGTACGAACGGATGTTGCTGATAGTACTATAGCTCACACTTTCCATCCCCTTTGCAAACAGGTGTTTAATTAACGCTATTTGTTACCGCTTATTAAGATAGAGAAGAGACGCTGCAAATTGTCCTACAATGGTTGTTAGCCCACTCCTTTCACCACCTGAGAAAACAGGTATCTAGAATACAGATACTATTAGTTGCACTTCAGGTAGAAAAAGGATGCTACCGATAGCCCTCAACGAGTCTGTTTATGCACCACCTTTAATCACCTGTGCAAACAGGTGTCTAAAACACTGATGCTATTGCATATAAATGATAAATCGGTACGAATCGCCAGAACCTTCAGGTCTTAACAATCTACCCTGTGACAATTCTAATTGACCCGGTCAGGATTAGCGCCTTCACCTTTAAACATGACATCTGTCATCCAGAGGTACAGAACACGGGAAAGGCGGAACAGGAAAGGTAATAATACTATCAGCAAAATGGAGTTAAGGATGAGATACAACCAGATCTTACCGAAACCCATGATCAGCACATAGGAGATAAAAGTAGCCACTGACAATGCCACACATAACGCATAACTGATGTACATCGCGCCGAAGTAGAATCCCGTTTCATTCTCAAAGTCCATATCACAATGATCGCAATACTTGTTCATCTTGTCATAGTTTTTGATATGGTAAGGATTATGATCCGTAAACATATGTCCCTGACCGCATCTCGGACATTTCGCCTGAAACAAAACCTTTAGTACTGATCTGTTCGCTGACAATTTTTCCTGTTCCTTCATCTCTTAACACTGGTAGTTTATCCGTCGCGAAATTACGGAATATCTGTATGGAGGATAACAAAAGATAATTATTTTGATATTAGGATTACGTTTTATCCCGGCATTCCGGTTGCTCTATAATACAGCTGTCATATCCATCCTCTTCAGACATATACGGACAATCAAATAAATTTCATACCTTTGCAGCCGTTTACAAACCCTGCGAAACTATTGATAGCAAAGCAGGCATTAAAAACCAAAACATTTTTAAGAAATGGCAGTAAGAATCCGCCTTCAAAGACACGGTAAAAAAGGTAAACCGTTCTACAAAATCGTAGCTGCTGACAGCCGCGCGAAAAGAGATGGTAAATTCATCGAAGCATTGGGTACGTACAACCCGACCACAGTTCCTGCAACTATCGAACTGGACGTTGACCGTTCCGTATACTGGTTGCAAACAGGTGCAGAACCTACTGACACTGTAAAATCTATCCTGCAGTTCAAAGGTGCACTCTACAAAAAACACCTGCTCCGCGGTGTAGCTAAAGGCGCTTTCTCCGTAGAAGACGCTGAAGCTAAATTCGAAGCCTGGATCAACAACAAGAACCAGGTGATCACTAACGCTCAGGATGCTGCAAAAGCGAAGAAAGATGCAGCATACAAAGCTTCTGTAGAAGCAGGAAAAGAGCGTGCCGAAGCAAGATTGAAAGCTAAAGCCGCAGCTTTGGAAGCACCTGCCGCTCCGGCAGAAGAAGCTGAAGAAAGCGCGGAATAATATCTGGTCCAACAGCATGAAAGCCTCCGGTGAGGCTTTCAAACTTTCGGCTATATGTCAGAGCTCGTTCAAATAGGAAGCATTTATCGTGCACATGGCGTAAAAGGAGTCATGAAAATGCGGGTTGTCCCGGAATTTATGGATGATCTGCTGGAACTCGAAGCGGTTTTTATCGATACCTCCAAAGGTACCTTGCCTCATTTCATCAGGAAAGTAGAAGCTATTGCCGATGACATGGCACTGCTCCAGCTTGAAGAAGTTGACAGTAAGGAAAAAGCCACTGCACTGATCAAATGTGCCGTATTGGCCAGGGATGAAGATCTGAGCGTTGAACTGGAAGAATGGGAAAGCCTGGAAGGCTATTTCATCATTGACCACCTGGCAGGTGAGATCGGCCTGATCACAGAAATAATGGAAATGCCGCATCAGGATCTGGCTAAAGTTCAATACCAGGGCAGAGCAGTGCTCATTCCCATCCACGAGGATCTGGTGACCAATGTAGACGAAACGGACAAAAAGATATATATGCAATTACCGGAAGGATTCTTTGAAGTTTTCTAGTCCCATGCGTATCGATATTCTCTCAGCAGTTCCGGAATTACTGGACAGCCCTTTCAGTCACTCTATTATGAAAAGAGCCAGGGAAAGGGGTTTGCTGGAAGTATTCGTACACAACATCAGAGATTATTCGACACTCAAACACCGCCAGATCGATGATTACCAGTTTGGCGGCGGTGCAGGAATGGTCATGATGATAGAGCCGATCCTGAGGTGTATCCATCACCTGAAATCGGAAAGAGACTATGACGAGATCATTTTCCTGACACCTGACGGACAATTGCTCAATCAGAACACAGCCAATCAGCTATCCCTTAAGGGCAATCTCATCCTGATCTGCGGACATTACAAAGGTATCGATGAGCGACTCCGGGAACACGTCGTCACCATGGAAATTTCCATAGGCGATTACGTTCTTTCAGGAGGCGAATTACCTGCAGCCGTACTGGTAGATACTATTGGCAGGCTGATCCCCGGCGTGCTGAACGACGAGACCTCCGCCCTGACGGATTCTTTCCAGGACAACCTGCTGTCACCGCCGGTATATACCAGACCGGCTGATTACAACGGATGGAAAGTGCCAGATGTATTGCTGAGCGGTCATGCCGCCAACATAGATGCATGGCGATATGAGCAGGCGGTAGAACGCACCCGGCTGAGACGGCCAGAATTATTAAAAGATAAACAAAACTAATGTACAGATAGGCTATTTGATTATTGCATTATTTGTACTAACTTTGCACACCGATTTAAAGACAGAGCAATGGATATCATTAAAACTCTCGAAAAAGACCTTATTCCTCAAAGAGAATTCCCTGCATTCAAGGCAGGTGACAATATAAGCGTTCACTACAAAATCATTGAAGGTACGAAAGAGCGTATCCAGATTTTCCGTGGTGATGTTATCCAGCGCAGAGGAAGCGGTCTTACACAAACTTTTACCGTAAGAAAGATCTCTAACGGTGTAGGCGTTGAAAGAATCTTCCCGTTTTATTCACCTAACATTGCTACCATCGAATTGCACAAACTGGGTAGAGTACGTCGTGCACGTATCTACTATCTCCGCGATCTGAAAGGTAAAGCTGCGAGAATCAAAGAATTGAGAAAAGGGTAATCCCTTTCCCGATAAATGTACAGGCCTCCATAGTGAGGCCTTTTTGTTTTGTGCCTCGCTGAACCAAATATAGTTAGAATGGTACGTTATAAAACACCTGAAAAAATCAGCTGCATTTGTTATCATCCTGTGATTTCTTCCGGATATTCACCGGAACAGCAACCAGAAGAGCCATTGAACGTTAATGTAAAGATATGCAACGTCACCCCGAGGATAATACTTCTTCCCGTCAGGCAGCCGAACCAGCTGACAGTGAACCACATTCCGAAATTCCGAAACCGGACACTCCGGCTGAGACAACGGTGCTCCCGTTCTTTCAATCAAAAGTGTCAGCTGGATTTCCCTCACCGGCGGATGACTACCTGGAGACCAAGCTGGACCTGAACCAGTACCTTATCCGCTATCCGGCTTCCACTTTCTTCGTCAGAGTCAATGGCGACTCCATGATCCAGGCCGGCATTCATCACGATGATATCCTCGTTGTAGACAGATCGATACCGGTATCAGACGGAAAAGTCATCATTGCAGTGCTGAACGGAGAAATGACCGTTAAAAGGTTCAGGAAGATACACGATAAGGTCTTTCTTTATGCAGAAAATCCTGCCTATCCACCTCTGGAAGTCAATGAATTCACTGACTTTGAAGTGTGGGGTGTGGTCACCAGTTCCATTCACAAGGTTGTCTGATTTTACCACAAGGAAGGGTATAAATTAATGTCAGCAGCCCGAAAATCTCTTTTATATTTAGCTTATAATTCACGACACCATGCACAAACAACATGTTGCGCTCATTTTTGGCGGTAAATCACCGGAACATGAGGTTTCCATAGTATCTGCCCGCAATATTTACAATACTATCGATACACATAAATATAAAGTAAGCCTGATCGGGATCGCCCAGGACGGCCGGTGGTATCTTGAAAAGCCCGAACATCACCAGGCTCCGGATTTCAGGATCGGCGTAGAAGGTTTACCACTTTTCATCCTCCCGGGTTTCACACACAGCCAGATCCGGCTGCTGGAAGACGGAGTTGCTCTCGATGATATCGATGTGGCATTCCCGATCACCCACGGCCCTAACGGAGAAGACGGCACTTTGCAGGGACTGCTGAACCAGATCAATATTCCTTTTGTAGGCCCGGATGTGCTGGGTTCCGCCGTGGCAATGGATAAAGATGTCTGTAAACGCCTTTTTATCCAGGCAGGTATTGGTTGTGCCCAGGGTGTAGTCCTACACAAACACCTTAAAGACGAAATCAGCTACACCGATATCACCAAAGAATTAGGAGATGTTTTGTTTGTCAAACCAGCCAATATGGGTTCTTCAATCGGTGTCAGCAGGGCGACAGACGAAGCATCCTTCCGGACGGCGATCGCTGAAGCATTCCTGTACGACACCAAGATACTGGTTGAAAAAGCAGTTACAGGCCGCGAACTGGAATGCGCCGTGCTAGGTAATGAGTTTCCTCAAGCCAGTACAATCGGGGAGATTATCATGGAAAAAGGATTTTATGACTTTGAAGCTAAATATGTCAGCGACGTAGATGCACAGCTACACATTCCTGCCAAAAATATCCCGGAAGCAACTATTGAAAAAATCAGGAAAGTGGCTATCCAGGCTTACCAATGCCTCAGCCTGGAAGGGCTGACCCGTGTGGATGTATTCCTGACTCCTGACGAAGAGGTGCTGGTCAACGAGGTCAATACCCTGCCCGGCTTTACTTCTATCAGCATGTATCCTAAATTGTGGGAAGCTTCCGGCATAGCTTATACAGACCTGATCAGTCAGCTACTGGACCTGGCAATTGCCAGGAGCAGGAGGACAGCATCGCTGAAAAGCAGCCGGCTATAATCAGCTGCTGTAGAAACTGCTAAAAAGGATCTGGGACCTGCTTCTGTCCGTCAGGATAGATTCCAGGTCTCTGAGCTATTCTGGTTTTCCTGCTTTTACCGGATACACCGCTATCCCCTACTCTCTTCACTTTTTTTTACATTTAAACAGGATAATAATTCAGGCAAGCGCTATATATTTGTATATACAATTATTGTATTGAATTAAATATTATTATTATCATATCAACAAAGGAGAAAGTCATGGAGAACTACGTATTACATAAAGCCGACAGCAGAGGTAACGCCAATCATGGCTGGCTGCACGCCAAACATACCTTCAGCTTTGCCAACTATTATGATCCCACCAGAATGCACTTCGGTGTATTAAGGGTGTTGAACGACGATAAAATTGCAGGCGGAAAAGGATTCGGAACGCATCCGCACGACAATATGGAGATTATCACGATACCGCTCAGCGGTGCGCTGGCCCACAAAGACAGTATGGGTAACAGTTCCGTGATCAGCAAGGGAGAGATACAGGTCATGAGTGCCGGAACGGGCATACATCACAGTGAATTCAACCATAACCCGGACCAGGAGGTTAAGCTCTTACAGATCTGGTTATTCCCGAATAAACGGAATGTTCAACCGAGATATGATCAGATCGCCATACAACCTTTGAGTAAACGGAATGCTTTTTACCAGATCCTGTCGCCATCTGAAGAAGACCAGGGTGTCTGGATACACCAGGATGCGTGGTTCCACCTGGGAGATTTTGACAAAGGCCAGTCAGCAAGCTATCAGGTTAAAAGAGCAGGAAACGGTGTGTACGCATTCGTGATCCGGGGAAGCTTTGAAATAGACGGCATACAGCTCGGCGAACGGGACGGATTAGGTATATCTGACCTCCGGGAATTTAAAGTAACGGCGCTGTCTGATGATGCAGAAATCCTTTTGATGGACGTTCCGATGCAATTACCAAGACTATAATAAATCTGACGAACATATGAGTGAAATTAAAAAAGCCAGGACCAAGTACCCGGTTATAGAAATTATAAGAAATCGCTGGAGCCCGAGAGCACTGAAGAATGATACCATCAGCGATGAGCAGCTGGCCACTATCTTTGAAGCGGCGGGGCTCTCTTTCAGCGCCAACAACCTGCAACCCTGGCATTATACTTACGCCAGATCCGGCACCGAAGGATTCCAGCGAATTTTTCAGGCATTAGCTCCAGGCAATCAAGTTTGGGCGAAAGATGCCGGCGTGTTGCTGATCGCCTCTGCCAATACTTTATTACCGGACGGCAAGGAAAACAAATGGGCCAGGCTGGATCTCGGCTCAGCCAACGCATTACTGGCTTTACAGGCGCAAAGCATGGGTATTTATACTCATTTTATGGCCGGATTTGATACAGAACAAGCGAATGTTATCGCCGGTTTACCGGAAGGATTTACGGCAGTAACTGTCGCTGCACTAGGTTACCTGGATCAGGCAGATAAGCTCCCGGAACCTTACCAGACCTGGGAGAAGACGGCCAGAAGCAGGAAAGATATCGCTGCTATTACCACATCCTTATAACCTAAATCATGCAGAAATTACTGGTCATTTGCGCAAACGAAGCTATCCTGGCTACTATCCTGAGACTCATCAGCAATTCGCAGGAATGGCAGGCTGAAGGAGCCCTAAATAAAGAAGAAGCTTTACTGCTTTTGCAGCACCAGGATTTCAGCGGTGTGATCATAGGAAGCGGATTGAATGGTGCTGAAGAAAAATCTCTGATCCAGTCTATCCGGAAGAAAAACAAGCAAACAATTATCATCCCACATTATGGTGGTGGAAGCGGTTTGCTCTACAATGAAATCAGAGATGCCTTCCGGCAGGTCACCTCGTAGTAGTGTCGGTTTGTGTTCAGTGTGACCTGTTTGGGAGGTATTCTCGAACAAGAGAGGGTAAGCGAAAGCTTGCCCTCGTTTATTTTAGCACCTTCAACAGATCAATTTACCAGACAGGATCTGGCTATTATCCCATTATTATTCGAGCCGGATCACCCCGACCACCAGAGATATGCTTCTGACATGTATGGCCGGTTCCACCTCTATATCCTGGTAATCCTTGTTGTCACTGCGCAGTATCCAGTATTGCGAAGACTTACCTTTGACGATCCGCTTGACCATGATTCCCTGGGTTGTGTCCAGCACATACGTTTTATTCCACTGAACAAAGTCATTCATCGAAACCCTTTTACAGGCCAGCAGATCACCCGCATTATATTTAGGATACATAGAGCTGCCTTTAACCCTGATAAGAAATTCAGCTTTGGCAAATTCAGGAATCACATAGCGCTGTTCAATATCATGTTCTGTTATAACCAGCTCTCCCGCCCCTGTACCAGCGAGCGCATTTGCAGGAATTAAAGGTATTCCTTCTCCCAATTTCGATGACCCCTGAGCAGTTGAACGTACTGTTTCCTGGTCTGCATAAACAGATGATCTTCCCGACAACATCTCTCCTTCACCGGTAATAATCCAATCCAGGTTAAAAATCCCGGCAAATTCCGAATTCTTCAACCGGACAAAGAAATCAAAGCTTGGAGAAGATTTTCCCTTAATAATATCATATATCGCCTGAGAACGATCATACCCCAATGCCTTGGCGAACGCATTGGCATTCAGACCGAGCTGATGAATCATCAGATTGAATCTATCAGAAATTTCTGTATTTTTTTTATCAACTTCTTGCATATTCAGAATATTCTGTATTACTTAGCATCATAATAGCACTTAAATATATAAATAAGCTAACTAATAAGCTTTAAAAGTGCTATAAAAATGACACAAAATCTATTAATAACCAAACAAAACCACTTATAATCTCAATTAAAGAATTAACTCCTTCTCCAGAACAACAATACAGATTAACCTGTATTAAAATCAGAATATTTTGTACTACCCACAACAAATATTTAAAACTTATCCCTTTAACCCTCTAATAAGAATGATAACACAATCCCAAACGAAAAAAAGCAAACAAGTATTTGAAACCTGGACAGGCATCAGTGCCGGCGAGCATCATCGCCTCATATACCAAACAGGATTAAAAAGGCTGAATGTACTGGCTGTACCCGGCAGCAGATATCACCGGCAACTGGAATTCAGCAATCAGTTCTGGACATGGTGGAAAACAGACTGGAATGCTAAAAACATCCTGGCCATGCAACTGTCGGGAATTGATCCCGGCAAAGTACCCGAACCGGAAGAAATTACCTGCACGAAGCGAAGAATACTATTACAAAAGTTCCAAATTGTTCATCAATATATTCCAATCACAACCCCACAAAAAAAGACATTCCATGACCACCGTAGCATCCATACTCTTCTCAGCTGAGCAACAGCTGCAACACCTCTTGCCAGGCTGCAGCCTGAAGCTGAGTATCTCGCGATCAGCCCCCGGAAAACGTAAAACCGCAAAACGCATCACCCGATCTCCTGCAAGAACAAGACTTCCGGAAGAGGAGGCTGTATTCTTCGTAGAACATGCTGCTATCGAGCTGGATATCCCGGTAGAAAAACTTTATGATCCTGACCGCAAGCACCACCTGTGCCAGGCCAGACAATTAATATGGCATGTCCTGAAGAAACAAGCCGGCTTATCTACCGAACAGATCAGCAGGATTTTCAGGAAAAGCTCCTCATCTGTCAACACAGGAATTATCAGCATCTCCCACAAGATCCGGCGGGAACAAGAATGGAGAATCCTGCACGACCGCCTGTCAACATCACTAAAAATTTATTTAAACAGCTTTTAAAACCAGTAAAATGACATCATCTACAAACGTATCGCACCTGTCCAGCAAAGACCTGGAAAAACTATGGAAAGAAACCAAAAGAAGAGAAAGGCTGGAGAAAGAGAAGAAAAAGAAGCAATATGAAGAGCTCCGCGACTCGCTGGTGGCTTATATGGTCACCAATGCCATAGACCTGCACACGCAGCTAAAAGAGTTCAAAAAAGAATGCCACAATAAGTTTGAAGCCTTCCGGCAACACGCCCTGGAATACGGAGAGATCAGATCCGACAGCAAAGGCGGCTATTCTTTACGCACAGCGGATAATAAGATGCTGGCGCGGCTGGAAAGAAATGTCGTCCACGAATATGATGAAAGAGCTGATCTGGCGCTCGGATTACTCAGGGAATTCCTGGAAGAAAAAGTCAAAAAGAAAAGCCTGGCGGCATATCAGACCATCATTACCCTGATCGAAAAGAATAAGTCCGGAGACCTGAAGCCGGAGCTGATGGCCAAACTGGCTAAGATCCGCAACTCCTGGCAGGATGAAAAATGGCACAAAGCGCTCGATTTGCTGGAAGAATCGTATCGCGAGCGGGAAGTATCCTACAATGTGTCCTTTTTCCTGAAAGATGAACTGGGAAAAGATCAGCCGGTCGTACTGACTTTTTCCAGCTTGTAAGCGCTACGATACGCCCACTATTTCCATTAACCTCCACCAGTCAAAGCGTGCTTTTAAGGTTTCACCGGTCAGATACAAGACCGGCCGGAAAGAAAATGCCCCTTATAAAGCCCTCTTTCTTCGCCCCTGTCCCCAAACCCCCACATTATGGAAAATATTACTGCTTCACAGACCCGCATCATCAGCATGCTCCTGAAGGAACGGCTGAAAGAAAAAGCGCACATCAATGCCTTCATAGCCTCCTTTACAGAAGATCCCGAACAAGATTCGATTTCGGACCTCAATACTTACCAGGCAGATGACCTGATCTATTTCCTGAGAAACGGCAAGAATGCCTGTTATGCCAGCTGGGCCCGGTTCAACAACAGAAATCGTCATCACCGGTATATTCTTTCCCTGTGCCGGGGACTGGGCTGGACCCGGTATGATGACAAAAGCCAAAAAACAACTGTTGATCTCAGTCAGTTCGGCGACTGGCTGCATCAGCACGGATACCTGCACAAGCGGCTCAAAGATTACTCTACCAAGGAACTGCCTGTACTCATTTTACAACTGGAACAACTGCTAAAAAATAAACCATGAGAGGAAAACAACTGCTCAACCCTACCGTCCGGATAGAAAGCTCGAAAGAAAAAAGAATAGCTGAGCGTAACCGGTTCATCACCGACCGATATTACTATTACACTAACCTGGTACAACCCGTCACAACCTATGAGCACCGCATTATGCAGATCGCCAAAGAGGTTTACCTGAGTACAGCCACTGTGGTAGGTATCCTGACCAGTAACAGCAACCTGTATAATGAGCTGGTTCAATCCAAACAGACTAAAAAAACACTACAATCCCGTCATCCTCAATATATATGGCCATGATCCAGACCCTATCTCCCATCAAATTCAGATTTTCCGCAATCGAACATGACTATATCTCCTCCATCCTGAACGATATGACCAGGCAAACGGCGTCCCTGATGAGTGTACCGGAGAAAACAGATACTTCTATTGCCCAGGAGCTTTTACCCCGGTTCAGAACCAATGAGTTCTCAGTACGTAAAAAGTCATACACCAAAAGCCTTCGATATCATGAAGCACATATGCTGACACAACAGTTGTTGGCAGAACAGCAGCAAAACGAACCTGATGCTTATCTTGCTTCTATACGGAACAACCTTTTATTCAAAATGACTGCAGAACTATAACCAAACGGTTCAATTCCTCCAACATATCTGCCATAATCAAAGAGCGGCTGCCTTACGGGCAGCCGCTCTTTTTGTTTTGACGATCTGACATATAAGACCATCTAATTCCAGCTTCAAAGAATCTTGAGAGATCGGGCAAAAACAGACAGATAAAAGATATTGCCCGGACCTAAAAGTCTACGGAAATGTCCGCATCCGGCAGCTCCTGTATAGAAGTATAGACCGGCGATGTGCTTCTGTCTTCAAAAGCAGCCGTATACCGCAGCCATCGTACCCTTACGCCATCGTCCCGTTTCTCTGTAGCTGCACTGGAGCGCATCAAAGGGCCGAAATCTGTTGTACCATATCCTTGTAACGCCAGGTGTATATTGTGTTCCAGGTTATACTGGGCCGTAGCCATATCGCTATACTCCTCTTCAGGATCTTCCTCCACTACCTGGCCGAATGCCAGCCTTAGCAGGATAGTGCATTCTCCGATCTGAGCCTTGTCACTCAAAGGGCTGAAAGAAGTATCTTCCATATCGATCAACAGGCACGGCCATGTCAGGCCCGGTAAAAGGTCTTCACTGTCCAGCTGGCCAAAATCCTGGTCTACCAACGAAAGACCTGTTACCTTGTCATTGATCCTGCTCTGTATCGCCAGGAATATCTTTGCAAAAATTGAATTCATTATTAAGGGGTTTGGTTTTACGAAAAATCAGGTTTACAAAATACCGGAACTATCCGGGCTTCCATAAGTAACTCTTAATAATCAGAAAGTTACTATCATCTTTGTTTACACAGCGCCAGCTGCAGGGAGAACGCCCGCATGGTCTGATCCTTCGTTTGAGGTCTTTCATAACATCAAAGTTCGTCCATACAATCGCGACTCAGAGCGATGGTTTTACAACAACAGCAGTTATTGCAGCAGCACACTACAATAAGTGCCCCGGCAATATTTTGCCTCGAAAAAAAGACATTTTTCTCCCCCAACTTTGCATTGTAATCACCCCACATGCCCAACATTCATAACCAGCCCACGACTTGCATGCACCCTGCTATAAAGAACTATATGCAGGAAATAATGCTGCCGCAACGGTCATCTGTTACGATATCCGGAAGGCTCCCGAACGGTATAAGAGGAAAGCCCCATTCAACGCTCTTATAAAGCATTTTCCATCAAGCATAAAAGAACCTCCAAACGCCCCCACTTCAACCCATGTCAGAACTATTCTTCACGCTTCTGCCGTCTGTAGCAACCATGTTAATCGGATGGATCCTAGGACGTCGCCAGCAAGTCGCAGTAACCAAAACCACGGAACTGGATAATGTAGAAAAGGCCATACAGATCTGGCGCTCTTTATCCGCCGACCTGGAAGACAAGCTCAATGCCGCCATTGCACGGAATGAGATCCTCGAACAAGAGCTCGATGCAGCCAAAACGCTATTGACCTCCATTGTCAAAAACTGCCCGAACGGCTGTCCTGAACAGGCTCAAAATGCCAAAAAGCTAAAAAATAATAAAGTGGAACAATTATGAAGCAAACACCGGCAATCCTTCTTTCAAAATCATCAATCAGCCCGGTCAATCTGTAAACCGCCGTAGATCACTGTTCTTCCCCACCCGATTCTTCAACCCCCATTCTCTGACCTGACATATTAGTCCGGGATAAAATAACCCTGCTATGTTTTTAACCAGAATATCCATATTGTCTCTTCTAGTCATTAGCATGGCCGGTTGCCGCAATTCCCGCATGGTTTCAGAAGCGACCCGCACTACACGGGACAGTATCATCTACAAAGAAACGATCCGCATAGATACGCTCAAAATACCGGCCGACGAAGCCACTGCCATAGTATATCCAGACAATATACCGGCTGATTATCACGGGATCATTGCCAGCGAAAGGCAGGGAAGATCAACAGTAACCATCTACAGAGAATCTACAGGCGCCATCAGAGCGGTGGCAGGGTGCGACAGCATGTTGCAATTCCTGTTCAACAAATTGACCAGCCAATATGAGCAATACACAGATTTAAAAGAGCAGTCCAGCATACAGACGATATACAGAACACCTCCGTGGCTCAAATGGATAATAGCCGGAATGGTTATCTCTACAACCCTGCTGCTGACCAACCAGATAAGAAAGATATTCTCATGACCGCTATGGGCTGATCCAACCTAAAACACTAACAAGCAAAGTAAACATTCAATTCTCAACCCTCAAATTCAGTTATGTTACCTAATGTAAAAATCGCCATCGCCAATGGCGGACTGGGCAGAGTCACTCCAACACCCGACAAGGTTTCCGGACTTATCGTGACCAACAAAGCCAGCTCAACAATCCCTCTGGGCACTCCCTTCCTGATCACCTCCTCCAGGCAGGTAGAAACTTTATCGGAAGATCTGACACCTTTTGCCAAAAGAGAATTACTGCATTTTTTCAGTGAAGCAGGAGACGGCTCTGAACTCTACGTAATGCCGGTAGCGGATACAGCATTGCTGGACGATGTAGTGGCAGACAGCGTGTCCACATTACATGCTTACAGCCAGGGAAATATCCGCCTGCTGGGAATCTCTCTTAACCCGGCTGATCCGGATTTTAATGAAACTACAGAACTGCCTGAAAATTTCGTAACCGATGTAAAAGCGCTACAGACCCGGCTCAATGCTCTCCAGCTGGCGATCACACCGAGCAGAGCGATAGTAGGTTTGTATGGATTTGCGGCCGACAAGCTGGCGAATCTGCCTGATCGCGCATCATTTGATACCCCGAATGTCGGAGTCGTTATCTCCTGTGCGGACGAAGAAGAAGAAAGCCTGCCAACTGTAGGTCTGGCGCTCGGAAAACTTGCTGCCATTTCTGTAATGGTCAATATCGGACGCGTAAAAGATGGCCCTGTTTCGATACAGGACGCCTACATCGGCGGCGTTAAAGCAGAACAGTTTGAAGGCCTCGAAACCTTGCACAGCAAAGGCTATATCTTCCTGAGAACGTTCCCGGGCCGTTCCGGATACTACTTCAATGACGATTCTTCCATGGTCGCAGCCAATGACGATTTTTCTTCTATCGCCAGAGGAAGAGTGATCGATAAAGCGCTTACGCTCGTATTCGACACTTATGTTGAAGAGATCAATGATCATATCCAGGTAGATGCAAACGGTATGCTCCCGGTCAGCATCGTTAAAAGCCTGGAAGGAGCCATAGAGAACAGGATCAACAGAGACATGGCCTCTGAGATCAGCTCCGTATCCGCATACATTGATCCGGCTCAGAACGTATTGAGCACCGACAAGCTGGAAATCGCTGTACGGATTGTTCCGCTCGGCTACCTGAAAGAAATAGAGATCTCCCTCGGTTTTGAAAATCCATTCCAGGGATAAGCAACAGATTCATTAAACCCCATTAATTCTTTTAAGCAAAATGACAAGCTTCAACAGTGCAGATGCCTCATGGGCAAACATCAGCGTTGCCGTAGCAGGCAGACCAATCGTAGGGTTGCGCAGCATCCGGTACAAGAAATCACAGGAAAAAGAGCTCCTTTACGGAGCAGGAAACAGGCCGCTCGGGATCCAGCACGGTAACATCACTTACGAAGGAGATATTAAACTCCTGAAATCCGAATATGACGTGCTTAAAGATACTGCCAAAGCACAGGGAATTGACCTGCTCAGCCTGACAGGAGATATCATTATCACCTATACACAGACAGGCTCCAATACTGTCAGAACAGACAAGGTCAAACACTTTGAGTTCAAAGAATTTGAGAAAAGCATGGAACAAAATTCCAAGTTCATGGAGATCACGCTTCCGATCATTTTCTTAGCCCTGGAAGAAAACGTATAAATGGTCACTCCCCGGCAAGCCTACCAGAAGTATGGCGATCCCGCCATAAGAAGCCTTGAAGGGAAATACATGACATTGTGGACTGTCCCCTCCGATATCAGGAGGGGGCATATCCCTTCCAGGATCTATTGCAACAAAGATATGATCGCGCCGCTCAGCCAGGCTTTCAGCAACCTGATCAACCGTAACCATATTGACGAATTAAAAACCTGGGACGGTTGCTTTAATGTCAGGAAACAAAGAGGAAGCATATCCGCTATGAGCCTACACAGCTGGGGGATCGCCATCGATGTAAATGCCGCCACCAACGGCCTGGGTCAAACTCCTACCCTGTCCCCGGGATTTGTAAAATGTTTTACAGATGCCGGCTTCGACTGGGGCGGTAACTGGGCCAGAAAAGACGGAATGCATTTTCAACTTTCAAAAATCTAAATCATGTCAGAAAATAATATCAAGAAAATTGCGGCGGAAACCGCAGAGAAACTTACCAAACAGAAGAAAGAAAAAGTTGTTGCCATCATCGTGGAAGATAAGGTAGCCTACTTCAGGAAACCCCGCAGATCGGAGATCAGCTACGCCATGACCTTGCTGGACAAAGATCCGCTCGGCGCCTACACCGCTATTCTCAACGCCACCTATATAGAAGGAGACAGAGAAATCCTGGACGATGACGATTATTTCGTCAGTGCCGCACCACTGGCCAACCAGTTAATCTCCCAAAGATCTGCTGAAATACTAAAGTAATATCGGAGGGGCGGGGCAGCCTGGAGGATAACCCGATAGGCTACATTACCTCGCTCCTCCAGTACTATATGCACATCGATCCGGACCAGCTTACTGATGAGCAGTTTGCAGAAAAATATGCACAACTCAATGATATCCGTCAGCGTGAAGCCCAAAGCAACCTATTCTAACCACTTATCTATTTTGTATGCCCCCTCTTGATTTACTCCTCTTACTCAAAGCCACTTCAACAGAACTACAAAGATTGCAGACGATAGGGAACCAAACCTTTGGGGCTCTCACGAAAGCTGCGACTACTGCCACACACTCATTTAATGCCATATACGGATCCGTCTACCGGCTGAACATATTAATGGGTAACTCGGAAAAGACACTGCAGAAAATTCAGGCGGCAGGTTCAAAAACATTCTCCTCCATCGAAAAATCTGCAGGAAAGGCCATCAATACCTTTGGCGGTATGCAGCAGTCCATTTCACATGTCAATGACATGATGGACGATATGGAAAGAACCATTCACATTTCTGTAGATCAAAGCCAGCTAAGCCATTTGAATAAAGCATTAGACAGTATAGAATATCAACTTGATGATATTGGCCAACGTGCTGTTAACGGTACAGGAAGCGGCGGTCAGAAAAAGTTATCAGATCTCATTCCCAAGGCAGACTGGGGCAAGGTATTCCAAAATGCACAAACACTGATCGACGGCATTGCTAAAGACGAAATGGCGGAGATATCTCTGAGCACACTCACAGGATCCAGGGAATCAGCAGGAAGTATCATAAAGGAACTGACGCAATATGCCAACACTACTCCTTACGGAAAAGATGAGCTGATCCAGAGTGCCGAGATGCTGAAAGCCTATGGTGTTTCCAATACCAATGTATTGCCCTCCGTACATATGCTCGGCGATGTGGCCAAAGGTGATCCGGGCAGGCTTCAGTCGCTGACGGCAGCATATTCCCAGACCATGGGATCCGGCATCTTATCAAAGGAAAATGCCGACATGATGAAAGAGCAGGGGTTTGATATTCTCGCAGAAATGGTGAAAACAACCGGTCAGAGTCTGCCTAAGCTCAACAATGCACTGGCTAACGGAGCTATTACAGCCAAGGATATGGCGCTGGCATTTCAATCAGCCACTTCTGAAGGAGGAAATTTCCACAATGTAGCGAGCAGCATGGGAGCATCTTTCGGAAGCAGGATGAATGATCTGAGAGATGGCGCATTCGAAGCAGCCAAATCCATCATGTCAGACTTATTACCGGCCATGGAATGGCTGTTGAGCATGGGTGGCAAACTTCTCGAATTTAAGGAAGTAGTCGCCACATTCGGCCTTGCATGGTTAGCCTACAGCGCCGGACAGGGTATAGCATCACTGGCGAGCGATATTTTCAAAGGTAAACTGATATCATTGCGCGGTGCGCTGATTGCTACAGGCGTAGGTGCCATTCTCGTGCTGGTAGGCCTGTTGTGGAATCTGTTCGAAAGGATCAAAAATGTAGACGGCGGACTGGATATGTTAAAAAAAGGATTCACCGCAATGGGAATGGTAGCACGGACGACCATCAGCATCTTAAAAGAAAATGTCTCTTTCGCACTAGAGAGTATGGGTCTGAGGATCAGGATATTCTTTGATACATTAGGAAGTGCGCCCTTAAAGTTGCTGACAACGCTCAATCACTTTTTTCACGGCAGATGGGGAGAAGCCATGGATAGCCTGCGCAGTCTCTTCACAGCAGATCCGAATAGCGAAAACTCAAAAGCTTTAACAGACCTAGAGAAAAAACACAAGAGCACACTAACCAAATTAAAGGGAGAACAGGAATCCTATATTATAGCTGTCAAGGATAATTTCAACGGCTTGCGTCAAGGACTTATGGCTACTCCCGAAGGTAGTGAGCCAGCGTTGGAACCTGGTACTATAAATAACCAGCCAGGATTAGTTACAACCGGTCTGAATGCTTCAGCTGCATCCACTACTTCCGGCGGCCCCCGGTCTGTCATTATCAACATCGGCAAATTCCAGGATGCTATAAACATCTACGCACAAGGGATCGATCATTCGATGCATGAACTGGATAAACGAATCACTGAAACCTTATTGCGGGTGGTCAATTCCGCAGCTATCGTACAATAATGAATCCGAAAAAATATGACGTACAAAAGTGGATTGAACAGATCTATGGCTTTAAGGTACAACCTTTCGAGATCAGTAAAAACACCGCTTCACAGGAAATAACCAGCCGGTCCTGCGCCCCGCTTGTTCTCAACCCCGGCACCGATTCCGCTTACTATCTGCCGGTTTACCTGAACGACAAGCTGATCGAACATTGCATTCTATCCATTACTTCCAAGAAGACCATTGTTGAAACACCGCTTGTCAACAGGACAGGAACTGTCAAAGAGCTGATCAGCATTGAAGATTATTCCATACAACTGGACGGATTTTTCATTGGCAGCAACGGACAGTTTCCGGACCGGGAGATCGACGAACTGGTGCAATTATACAAGAAGAATGAGGCGATCCAGCTGAAATGCGCACTGACTGATTACTTCATACTGGAGAGCGATAAAGTCGTGATTAAAAGCCTGGAATTTCCTCAACAGAAGGCAGTGATCAATGTTCGCCACTTCAAAATGAGCCTGGTATCCGATTCCATATTCGAACTTGAAATATAATGTTTGCACTTCATTGTAAAATCATCATCGGCCCCTATACCTTTTCGGCCGTACAGGACGTCTCGGTCAAAAGATCTATCAGGAACTTTACGGAAACAGCAGTCATCAGGCTACCTGCCTCTGCCAGGCTGAAGACCAGCCACGAAACCAATACCGTACAGACCGCCAGCAATATAAAGACAAAAATGCCTGTTTCTATCCAGCTGGGTTACAACAACAAACTTCAGGAGGAATTTAAAGGCTTTGTCAGCAAAGTCAACCTGTCTACTCCCTGTGAAATCGAATGCGAAGGGTTCTTCCAGCCGCTCAAATACACTACATATGATGAATCTTTTAAGAGCATCTCTCTAAAAAATTTGCTGGAGTATCTCATAGCTCCTGTCAAAGATTCGGGCATACAGCTTTCCTCAACTATTCCTGACGTCCATCTCGGTAGCTTCTATTGCGACAAACGGAGTGGCACAGAGATCCTGGAGAGCCTGAAGAAAGACTATCACATCATAGCAGTTTATTTCAGAGGAGACACCCTGTTTGCAGGTCTGCAGTATACTGATGTATTCAACGAGGTAAAGTATTCCCTGGGATGGAATGTGCTCAAAAGTGATGAGCTCAAGTTCAGAAGCACGGATGAACATTCCATCAGGCTGATCATGCGCACCCGTAAACCCGACGGCACCATTCTATCCGCGACAGCAGGTGAAGGCAAAGAAACCGAGATCTCACAGGAAGAGCTTTATGATCATGTGAAGGGTAATAGCGATCAACAAACGCTGGAAAACCTCCGGAAAAAAGGTGAAGCCAAACTGAAAGAACTGACTTTCAACGGATACGAGGGTAAAATAACCGCTTTCCTTCAACCCTTTGCTTTGCCCGGAGATGCCTGCGATCTCCTCGACGAGAAATTTCCGGAGCGAAACGGAAAATATATTATTAACAGCACAGATGTCACTTTTGGCAGGAACGGCGCCAGAAGAGTACTGGAAATAGGTGCAAGAGTAAACTGAGATCATGAGCAAGATAGAAGAACAGGCCCGCGAGGCCATCCGTAAGCTGAGTGCAGCGCCTGAGGTCATCTTTACAGGCAAGGTCATAGAACTGGACCAGGAGAAGGCCACTATTGATGTCGATCTGCTGGATGGACGGAAACGGTTCGGGATCTCTCTCAGATCCATCCAGACGGATAGTCCCGACGGAGTTACCTTATGGCCGGCAATGGGCAGCATGGTTGTACTGGCAAGGATCGGAAATACCAGCAGCTACACCCTGCTCAACGCAGATAAGCTGGATAAGATCACCTGGAAGATCGGAGATATGAGCCTGGAAGTTACTGAACAGGGTTTTGTATTCAACAATGGCACATTGGGAGAGACAGTGGATATTAGTAAACTGGTTACCCAACTGAAACGGCTGGAAGACACTGTTTCGACACATCAGCATGCATATGCATCGCCGACCGGAGCTGCGGTAACAACTTCAGATCCTTCCGCATCTCAAATGATTACACCATCTACCAGCAAAGAAGATATTGCTAACGAAAAGATCAAACAATGAAAGCAGGAGATATTATACTCAATCCATCCGGCGGGCTGGAAACCCGGAACGGAGACCTGGTCATCGATGACGCCACAGGCCAGCATCAGACTATCCTGATCATGGCAGAAAAAGGTACAATCCGTCAACATGGTGATGCCGGAGCCGGTGCTTTCGGTTACCTGCTGGACAACAACCCGCTCTCTTTTCTCAGGGAAATCAGCAAAGAATGCTCCAGGGACGGTCAGCAGGTTAATTCCATCACGGTTAACGATTCCGGAGAAATAGAAATAGATGCCAGCTATGAATAAAACGACTGTAAAACAAGGACAATGTCTTGCCGACATCTGCATGATGGCATACGGCCAGCTGGACGACCTGATGTCTCTGGCAATCGCCAACAATATCAGCATCACAGAACACCTGAGCACAGGGCAAGAAATATTACTTCCTGATTATGACAGGAAAGAAGCGGTATTAAGAACCTTCAGAGATTACAAAACACTGGTAGCAGTAGACCGGACAGAACCGCAGAGAGATGGTCAGTATGTAGCTGAAGGTTATTGGGAAACAGAATACACCAACTGATATGGCCTTAAACTTAAAAAAACGAACCGTTATCGGACGGGAGCTGGAATGGGCGGAAGTCGACCAGAACTGGGCGGACATTGAAACAGAAGTCGCTCAGAAAGCTTCCGCCACTCACACGCACAGTATCTCACAGATCAGCGGATTGAACGATGCACTGTCTACCAAGATGAATACCAGTGCCAGAGGGATCGCCAACGGCGTAGCCTCACTGGGTGCTGACGGAAAGGTTCCGTTGAGCCAGTTACCCGAAATAGCAACCAGCAGCAGCGGTATGTTCTTCCCCCACGACACCCTGACCCAGAATGATGTAGGTAAACTGGTGATCTGGAAAAATGGCAAATGTCAGTTGCCTGTTTTTGAATCCGAAATAATCGGTCAGGGAAGTAAATACATCCTTTCCTTTGACAAAGATGAATTTGAAACCAGAAAGCCCGCAAAAGCCAACCTAGAAATCAATTTCCTGGATCAGCCTGCGGGCGGCCTCAGTTCGATAGGCATATCTTTTGGATACGCATACTACTATGCCCTTTTTGCTGTCTCAACGCCCGCAGTAGATCATGAAGTAGAGATCGGAGCGACAATAACAGACACAGTAGACAACCTGTACGACCATTTAGTCGACTGGCTGACTGATAACAATGTGCCATTTACAGAAGATACAGAAGTATCCTCTTCCATCAATTACACCATTATCAGGAGCTCAGCAACTTCCATCCGTATAGGCGCTGCAGTCCTGGAAGCTCCAAGATATGATAGTTTATTCGGAGGAAACATCACCAATGATGTTAATATCCAGGTCAACAGAGCTGACAATATAGGAGATGATCTCTGGCGTTGCGGTGTTCTTTCCTATCTTATACCTTTTTACATAAGATGGCAGGAAGAGAATAGTAACAACTGGCACTATTTGGATAGTAATTCGTGCTTTAGCGTTGCCGTACAGCGAACAGAGCATACATTTCTCGGCGCACTGGATTACTGGGGAACTGTTTCCGAGGGAAGACTACCGGCCAGTTTCTCAGAATTCCGTAGTGGCCTGATAACAACCCTAACAATACTTGGGAATGAGATCTTTAGAAATGTCACCGCTCACGATGATAATGCTATCCTGATTGAACTGAAGTCTGGCGTACATCAGCTGGAACTGGACAACTTAAGATCAGAAATTGGCATAACCTTTAGCGGAATAGTCAACAACTGGTATTTCCCCCTGGCTCCTGTTGTCTCTTTCTCTGAAGAAGAGATTCCGTCGATTCCCCCTCATTGTAAATCTCCTGTCCTGGGGCTCGTAAAAAATGTTGTGGGTGCCGAAGCAGAAATACACACAGAACCCATCTGTCAGTTCACATATTCAGGAGAAGAGGTAATTTCCTGGCAAGACACGATTGACATAAGAAGGATCTTTGTTTTAGACCCGGCCGCACCGGGATACCTTGCACCCATTATCTTATTTGATATGCCCAATATGGAAGCAGTACTTCGCGTAGTGAGTCCCGGGTATGTTTATGCGATGGACACGACCATTTCAGGTTTGTTTTATGGTTCTTTCACCCTGGACCTGTTTATTTTGCAGGTACTATTTATGTCCTCTCAAGAGGAAGAATAATTCCGGCATTGCAGAACACCTGAGGTTAAATTCCTAACCTCCCGTTTTAACAGACAAGATTTCTTATTACAACCTTCCGGAATTACTAATACCGGCCGGCAGAATAACACACATTGAATAACAGAATACCCCAACCAAAATATGGCTTTAAACTTAAGAAAACGAACCGTTATCGGACGGGAGCTGGAATGGGCGGAAGTCGACCAGAACTGGGCAGATATTGAGACAGAAGTTGCTCAGAAAGCTTCCGCCACTCACACGCACAGTATCTCACAGATCAGCGGATTAAACGATGCATTGTCTACCAAGATGAATGCCAGCGCAAGAGGAATCGCCAACGGCGTAGCCTCACTGGGTGCTGATGGAAAAGTTCCGTTGAGCCAGTTGCCGGAGATAGCGACCGGCAGCAGCGGTATGTTCTTCCCTCACGACACCCTGACCCAAAATGATGTAGGTAAACTGGTCATTAGAAAGGATGGAAAAGTGCAGCTACCGGTCTTTGAAGAAGCAACCGAAGGAAGCCCCGAGCAGTTTAGTATCACCTGCAACATTACTAATTTCCAAACCTTCAAGGCTCCATCCCTGGAAATCATCCTGGACAGTTTACCAGTTGACGGAGATTACATTAACCTGCCGGTTGCTCACGGGAATAAATCCTATGTTGACTACGCCAACCTAACTTTCAGGGATAATCCGATGTCCTCCACAGATATCGCGATTGGGGTCGATGTAGAAGAAACCGTTATCAACCTTTATAATGTTATCAACCCGCTCCAGGCAGGTTCCCCTACATTCTCTACTATCATTGCTGCCACTGACAAGCTGGTACTCACCGCCAACTCGATTGGTAACTATGATGAGTTCAATTTTATCGAGAATTACTTTCATAATATATACACTAACTCATCTGTCATCCACCTCGATACAGAAGATACCAATGCCTCATTACGCTTAGGCGATCTGCTCAAACCTTTCTTGCTGCTCTGGGGCTTTTATCAGATAGATCACGGAATGATCAACAATGATAATAAACTGGACCGGTTCAAATGGTTCTTCAGCTCTCCTGAATTCAGTGGCTTAACCATCTTAAATGATAATGATGTAACCACAATGCGCTATCCATTAACACTGGAGGAAATGCTGACGGGTTTATGTGAACGCCTGGAAACGCTAACCAACCGGGATATTGTGGAAGCTTCGTATATAGGAAATACTGTTCACTTAGAAGTAGCGAACGGAGACTTCATCAATCTCCAGTTATGGGGACAGGATTACATACTATTCAATAATAGCTTTAATCCTCCCCATTCAAACGGAGGATACCAACCGGCTATCCCACGGCACTGTAAACATCCTGTTGCAGGTGTGGTTAAATCAGTCACCGGCTCACTATGTGAGATCCACACAGAACCTATATGCCAGTTCAGGTATTCAGGAACGGAACCGGTCTCCTGGGAAGACACACTTGACCTGGTCCGGATCTTTGTCTTAGATCCTGATGTACCCGGATACCTCGTTCCCATTACAACATTTGAATTATCCTCTCTTGAGGCAGCGCTCCGACTGGTGGGTCCCGGATATGTTTCAGCACTTGATACGACCATTTCAGATCTGTTTTATGGTTCTTTCAGCTTAGATCTGTTCATCCTACAGATATTATTGGGTGGCTAAACATAGGGAAACATCTACATCTCAGTTGTGAAAGGAATAAGAACCGTTTTTACGGGACATGTTTGCTCTCCTGTATTGACCACAACCGGGGAGACTAATTAAAATTTAAATACTTATATCAATGGCTAGATCAGTTAACGAAATTTATGACGCCATCGTAGCAGAGAAAGAGCTGCGAATCGAGCTGAACGGATTTTCTTCCACCTCTAAAACAGCCGTCTGGAGACTCTGGGCATATATCACTGCCCTGGCGATCAGAATACATGAAGTCCTCTGGGACCAGTTCAAAGCGGAAGTAGAAGATATCGCCTCCAAGGCCATACCCGGCTCACTCCAGTGGTACGCTGACCGGGCCACAGAATACCAGCATGGACACAGCCTTATTTTTAACCCGGACACTTATCGATATTACTATCTGGATACCGGATCAGACAATGCGATAGCATCCAGGATCATTACACGGGTGAGTGTGACAGAAGAAAGTTCAGCCATATTTTCCGGGGTTCGCATCAAGGTAGCGAAAAGTGAGCCGCCGGAAGAGCTGGCACCGGAAGAGCTGGACCCCTTCACCTATTACATGCAGCGGCTGCGCTTTGCGGGAGTCTCCCTGGAAGTGATCAACCGGCCGCCTGACCAGGTAAAAGTTGAATTGTCCGTTTTCTATGACGGTACCATTCCCCTGGCAGAGATCAAAGACCGGGTTGAAACCGCCTTAGCCAACTTTTTAGCTTCTATTCCTTTTGATGCCAGGTTATACAAAAGTAAACTGATAGATGCACTGCAAGCCACACCGGGAGTCAACGATGCAGAAGTACTGGGGTTATATGCCCGCCAGGACGGCTCCGCTACCTGGCTAAGTGTTCCCAGGGTATACAGTTCAGTATCGGGATATTATGTTCTAATGCCTGCTGAAGAAACACCTACCCCTGATTCTACTATTATTAACTATTACCCTGAATAATATGGCCTGGTTTGACATAGATTTTCCCCGGCTGATCCGGCAAACCATGCCGCCGGTATTATACAATGCACAACATCAGTCCTGGATAGAAGTATTGCTGTCTCCACTGGTGACATTATATGCAGAATTTCTCACCTATCGTACCCGGATCATTAAGCAACTGCAATACAATGGACAGGTCATCATACTGGAAAATCTGCTTAACGATCTTTTCGACAGCACAGCCAGAGGTATATATATAGACAACATTACCTTCTTCCAGGATAATGTATTTATCTACCAGCAACACGAACATGAGCCGGATTATATCGGCCACCAACATGAAGAACACTTATTATACATCTATCAACCGGATGAAAATCACAGTACAGGATACAACTTCATTGTTATCGTTCCGGATGGAATATTAAACCCGGAACAGAAATCCCGTTTAAAAATAACGGTAGAGCGCTATAAACTGGCCGGCAAGATCCCGGCTTACAGAGATTATTCAGGAACACCTTTTTAAACACAACTCATGAATCGATTTGATACTTCGCAAGTGGGCGGACACCCGTTAACGCTTGCAGACTTTAACTTTATCCAAAATACGTACAAAGACGCTATCACAGGCATAACCAAAGCCTTCGGTGCAGATTCTTACATTCTTTCCGGTTGTATAAAATCACTCCAATCAACAGGTGTATGGGCTATCTCAGAAGGCTATATTGTTATTCAGGGTGAAGTATGTTATGTTCCAGACCATACGGTTTCTTTTATATCAGCATCAGATCCGTTATACTGGAGTATAGAGGAAAGTTCCATTCCTCCTAGCCCGGTTAATTATCGGTTAACAGGTGCTACAAATGTTCATTTTAAAAGAGTGGGTAGGGTCACAACTATTGCATCATCAATACCATTCAATCTGCCTACTATTTCCAGGCTAATTGATATTTCTCAAAGATCTGAAGCCTTTAGCTTATCCATCATTAATGGTTGGAATGGGAAAATATATGGTCAAGTTACTCACGGTTATTTTTATTTATTTGGGCAAATTCATGCCTCTTCACGTGCAATAATGCAAACTCCATTTATTGATATCCCTTCACATCTGACACCTCCTCTGTTAACTAGCAATGGTTACTATGGCTCCACTCCTGCAAAAAACACAAATCTTGCCCTTGCTGAACTTTCCGCAACCTCATCCAGATATATTATTGGTAGTGCACAATATTTCCAATCATCCAATATTATAAAGGAAGGATCTATATTAATACAGAGTGACTTCGAAATATCTGACGAGGGATACGCATTTCTATTATCTCCACCGCCCAGAACACTAAAACTACAAATTCTTGAGACCCCGCCTTTGCAGGCTACTTACGCTACCGTAACCATCGGAATAGGTTCTGTTTCATGGCCTGTAGAACCTTGATAAGCATTCATCTTCGTGCCCTCTACCCCCAGATCTACAGACAATAGTGTAAATAATCCACTTGCTGTCATATCCACTTTTAAGCTTTTAATCAGCTTTCCAGACAGTTGAATTATAAACTGCAACTTCTTCTGCATAAGATAGAAGTTGCAGTTTGCATTTGGGGTTATGCTTACTTCTTATGCAGTTTAAAGCTGAATTGGTGCTTCTCATCCACATAGGTAGCAAAGTACATTCCTGAGGGAAGATGAGCAATATTGAAGCTGATCTTCTTTTGGTTGGCCGGGATTTTCATCAGGATCCTGCCGCTAATATCTACGAGCATGATCGAGGCATCCGGAGCTACATTGCCCGACAGTTCCGCAAACACATTATCCGTGGCGGGATTAGGGTAGACTGTAAAAATGACCGGAGCACCATCAGCATCTTGCAACTTTACGGGCAGCACGATCCCGGTGTTTGTTGCCGTTAATTGACTGATGGAAACAGGTGAGTGGAAATCGTTGCTTACTAAGTTAGTGATATTATTCACCGTGCTCGTACTGGTAGTAATAAAGCCGGTGCCGGGATCATAAGCTATCTGTAAAGCAGAAAAAATATTACTATTCAACTCAGTATCATCCACATACATACCTGTAATACCGGTTAAGGTAATGGCCTCGCTGAATTGATATACTCTGCTTATGCTGCTACCTCCTGTGCCGGATATGGGTGTGTAGCTTTTGCTGATGGTAACGCCGTTAAGCGTAAGCGGTGTAGAAGGAATCAGCACCAGGCTGTCAATCTGAAGCTCTGTACCGGATTTGACGTAAAATGTGCTGCCTGGGGTTACATAGAACTGTGCGGATGCAATAAACGGCAGAAAGATCAGTGCTGCTATCAGAAAAATGTTACTCCATCTCATAATATCGGTTGTTTTAAATTAACGGAATGAAGATTTCATTTCTCATTTTTTGCCATGTACTTGTGTAAGCTGTTGACTTTCTACTGGTTGCTCTGCTATTTCTGTACTTTCCAATTTTACTCCGGTAGAACTACTGTTCAAAGTTTCATCGGAAGATTCCAGGGGTTTATTTGCTCTATTCAATGCCACCAGCAACTGCTCTAATTTGCTTTCAAGTGCCTGTTGTTGCTGTTCCATCTGTAGCTTTAATAAAGTAAACTCGTTGTTCAGCATTTCATTTTGTTCTTTCAATAAAGCATTCTCGGCTTTTAGTGAAGCACTTTCTTCCAGCAGTTTTTTTGTTCTTTTTTCGAGCGCCTGTATGGCGATTAAATTGACTGCATCAAAATCAGCGGAAGATATAGTCGTGTCGCTTCCGATAGTTCCGTATTTATCTTTACCGAAAGCCTTAAAAAAGTCCTGGGCCATTGGACCATAGTGCCTGCTTTTGCCGTCACTATAGCCTATGTAGTTCCAGGTTGTGACATCAATGGTTGCCGCTTTTTGCAAAATAGATTCTGCATCTACGGCTTCAAAGTTTTCTTTTTTCCTTTTATCAGATACAAAGTTCCAGCTGCTGCCACCTGGTACATATTCTGCGTATAGTGCAGACCCTCCTGTAGTAGCAGAAGACGTATATAATCTGTACCCTCCTTTGAAACGCATACTCATTTGGTTCATGGCTGTAGATGTCAGCGTATTGCTGAACTCTTCATCGCCTATCACGACAGAACCCGGCTGGCTGGCATACACCAGATGTCCCAAGGCAATTGTATGCGATGAGCCCGCAACAGCATTATTACCCATAGAGATACTCTGTTGACCACTGGCGGATACTTCTGTACCTAAGGCCACTCCACCCATTCCGGGAGCCATCGCATTGTATCCCAATGCTATACTGTTATATCCTGTATTGATTTCATTCCAGTGTGTACCGGTAACCGTTCCCGCTCTGAATGCGCCACGCTCTGGTATCCACATCATACGACTGCCTGCTCCCAGGTTAGGTGTGGTACCGTTGATAGTGCTACCGGTTGCTATTAATACTCCATTGGATTGCAAAACAAGCCCTCTTTCATTATTGGTTTTAAAGACAAGGTCAACAGCATCGGTATTACCGATAAAGTTAGTATTGTTCGTTCCGCTGTTTCCATTTAAGCCCCAGCCGCTTCCTCCGCTACCTGCAGGAGTCTGCCAGCTTGCCACACCATTTGCATCAGAAGTCAGTACTTTTCCCGCTCCCTGTGTGCCGTCTGCTATTTTTATATTACCCGCAATATCCAGTTTTGCTATAGGATTCAATACTCCAATACCGGTATTTCCATTTCTGAGTACCGTAATGGCATTGCGCTGTACTGCAGGTGAAAATAAGCCTGGTTTGTAACCGTTAGCAACCTGGAAAATACGGTCTGTCATGCTGTAAGCGTTTGGATCTGCTACCACATCAGTCGTATCATTGAATACACCTACCACCACGCCGCCGTAAGCTTTGGCGGTATTACCTGATCCAAAGACAGTACTTGCAAATCCACGGGCATAGTTGACACCTCCTATTGCAGTAGAAAACTGGCCGGAGGCTACACTATAATAACCCGAAGCGGTAGCATGGGCGTTTGCAGCCTGGGTTTGCTCTCCGAATGCGGTAGCTCCCTGGTCGGTTGCAGTGGCAGATCCACCCGCAGTACTATAAATACCCGAAGCCCTGCTGCTACCCATAGCGGTGGCGTACATAGCCGTAGCATGTCCGCCACCCAGCCCTGTGGCATAGCTCGCTGTGGCTCGTGCAATACCGGTAGCCGTAGAATAAGCACCGGAAGCAAGCGTATTGTAGCCTGTGGCAAATGAGTATTCTCCGATTTTGTTGGTATTCCAGCTGTCATCTCCTGTAGAAATTTCACCTGCCCGGAAAGCTTTTTTGGCAGGTATCCACATCATCTTAACACCTGTATTCAATGTGTCAGAACCAAATAAAACCGTTTTATTTGCACCTATGTTGAATGCCGCAACTGGTGTGGCTGTTCCAACACCTGTATTTCCTGCATTGCTGTTATAGATATTATTTCCGTTGACCGTCCACGGCCCGCTGCCTCCCGGAAGCGTGACGGTGTTTCCTCCCGAAATAGATAACTGGTTGCCACTAACGGATAATGTCTGCACATTGCCACCTGTAAAAGCCGATGCAGAACGTCTGCGCAAAACACCATTGGCATCTACAGTCACTACGCTATCGCTTGCGGCTCCGCTTCGGAGTGTGTCTATGCGCACCTGCCCTTTTACATGCAGTGCCTGCTGAGGCGTGGTAGTACCTATACCTACTTTGGTATTGGCATCAGCTCCGTTAACGCCTGCAATAGACCCGAGCACCATACTGTTACTTGCACCCACCTGCGAGCGCGCACCTATGGCAGTGGCGTTAGTAAGGTCATTATCGCCTACATTGGCAAAATCTCCGAGTGCAGTATTCTGGCTTCCTTCACGATTGTTCAATAGTGCGCTTTGTCCGATAGCGGTGTTGTTATTACCTGTAGTGTTATTATAAAGTGCGCCATTACCGACTGCTGTATTGTTGTTACCTGTAGTGTTGTAATACAGAGCCTGCCGTCCGTTTGCTGTATTATTGCCACCCGTCTTGTTATTATAAAGTGTAAAGCTGCCGGTTGCTGTGCTGCTGTTGCCGGTAGTATTACTGTATAAGGCTTTGTTTCCGTTTGCAGTGTTGTATTCGCCAGTAGTGTTGGAAAACAATGCCTGGCTGCCGACAGCCGTGTTACCGCCCGAGCCTCCGTTTTGATGGTATAATGCAGAATCGCCCACTGCCACTAAGCTGCTGCCGGTTTCGTTTTTGCTTAATGCTTCTACTCCGATAGCCACGTTATTGCTTCCGGTAGTGTTCCAGACCAATGCTCCAAAACCGTTTGCCGTGTTTCTGTTTCCGGTAGTATTAGATTTCAATGCTGATGTACCACTCGCCGTATTATAACTTCCGGTTGTATTCAGGTTGAGTGCCAGATGCCCGTTAGCCATATTAAAGGCTCCTGTAGTATTGAATCTCAGAGCCTGATGCCCGTTTGCAGTGTTCGCATCTCCTGTGATATTAGAACGAAGTGCTTCAAATCCGATTGCTGTATTGCTCTTTCCTGTTGTATTGCTGTATAGTGTTCTGTTTCCGTTTGCAGTGTTCGCATCTCCTGAGGTATTGGAAAATAATGCCTTGCTGCCGACAGCCGTGTTACCACCTGCACCTCCTGATTGGTTATATAATGCGGAATCGCCTACTGCCACTAAGCTGCTGCCGGTCTCATTTTTGCTTAACGCTTCTACTCCTATAGCTACATTGTTACTTCCTGTAGTATTCCAGACCAATGCTCCAAAACCATTTGCTGTGTTTCTGCTTCCGGTCGTGTTGAGTTTAAGTGCTGATGTGCCGCTGGCCGTATTGTAGCTTCCGGTGGTGTTCTGGCTGAGTGCAAGGTGCCCGTCAGCCATATTATAGGTTCCTGTAGTATTGGCTCTTAGCGCCTGATAGCCATAAGCCGTATTGCCTGTCTGGTTATTTATCAATCCTGCCTGCTGATCATTTACTTTAAATCGCAAAGCCTGGTTATCTGTAGTACCTATAAAGTTAGTGCTGTCCGTTCCTGCATTACCGCTTAATCCCCATCCGTTGCCGCTACCTCCAAAAGCGGAAGCAGGTCTTTTGCGCAGCACACCGTTAGCATCTACAGTGACCACACCATCTGTACCGGCACCATTGGTAAGGGTATCTATCCGTACCTGCCCTTTTACATGCAATGCCTGTTGTGGTGCTGGGGTACCTATACCCACTTTGCCGTTATTATTATTGGAAATATTGTTGCCATTCATTGTCCAGTGTGATGAGCCGGTATCAGTAAAAGATTTCCAGACAGTACCGTCAAAACCCTGGAAGTCGATGCCGTTATATCGGATGGTCCCGCTGTTTGCAGTGTTAGTTGACCCTATTCTTATAGCCCCATTCACATCGACCTGCTCGGTAGGGTTCAAATATCCAACTCCAACTTTCCCGGATGATATGACTAATGCCTTGCCGGTAGGATTACTTGTATTAATCATTACGCCAGTCCCGGATGTGGTATTGAAGACAGCTGCTGCTCCGGTAGCACTCGTAGCTTCGACTGCTATCCCGGCGGCATTGGTATTGGTAATGTTGACAGTTTTCGCATTTGAAGATGCAACGTCCAACTTATTATTGGTAGCAGGGTTAGTACCTATACCTACATTGCCTGAATTGGCATTGGTAAGGTCATTGCCGTTTTGCATCCATTGTGTGGGAGTTCCCGCCAATGTTACCCACTGTCCGCCGGTGTAACCCTGAAAAGCCGTACCGTTGTACCTGATAGTGCCTTCATTGTTAGTACTTGTATTGCCCAGCTTTATTCCGCCGTTCACATCTATCATTTCTAAAGGATTTGCTACGCCGAAGCCCGATTTTCCCTGGTGCACAATGATAGCCTTGTTGGAACTTGTTACTTCCAATGCCGTTCCGCTGGTGCCGGAACTTTGTACATTTATGGCTGTACCCGAGTTACCGGGATGCGATACATTCACAGCTATGCCGCTGCTGCCGGTATTGGCTATATTGACTACGGGATTGAACAATGAATTTCCGTTGCCTGCTGCCGTAATTGCCGTTGCCCCGCCTCCGTCTACTGTCAACTTAGAGCCAGGCATAGCATTTGAGCCGATACCTACATTGCCGCTATTGCTGTTGGAGATATTGTTGCCTGAAACAGTCCACTGGCTTTGCAGCCTTATCCATCTGCTGCCGTCATATACCATCAGGGATGTACTATCGGTATCATACACGATCAGTCCCTGAGCAGGCATAGCTATAGATGTTCGCTGAACTGCTGTCATGCGTGGGGGCAGGAAACCCCGATTGCTGGATGTAATGTCTACCTCTGCACTCACATCTGGTGTAAGCGTTCCGATACCTACTTGTGCCTGTGCAGTAATGCAGGCCAGCGTTACTACCGAAATCAGCAAGAGAAGAAACTTTTTCATCTTTGTATGTTTATATAGTGGCTAATGTTGTTTCCAACATAAAACTATAGCATACAACAGGAGTGATTTGGGCAATTGAGAAAGCGCAGGTGCTTTTTTAGAAAGCGCAGGATCTGAAGAGAAAACGTAGTGCTTTTGCAAGCTTATTAAAGAGAGCGGATCAACCTTATCTCTTGTCATCTTTTTAACAGACACAGTACATTAGACCTAATTGACACGTTGTATACCAGCTACTCTGGCAATCTTATTACATCCCTTTCAGCGCTTTAAGGAAATCTGATTTGCGCCGCATTGAGATCTCTATCTCTGAACCGTCGCTCATCACTACGGCATACACTTCACCCTTATTGAGCTTTAACATATAGTCCATATTGATGATGTGCGACTTATGTATACGGAAAAAGTTTTGCATGGTCAGTGCTTCTTCATAATCTTTCAGCGTCCTGGTAACCACAATTTTTTTACCGTTGGCCAGGTAGAACATACTGTAATTATTCTCGCCTTCTATCCGTACAATCTGGTTGAGCTGTACAAAATGAATTTCCTTTGCCGCGTGTAAAGCTATCTTCCCGGGATGTTGCTTGCTGATGATATACGATAGTTTTTCGAGCCTGTCTTCTAATTGATGATGCTGACTTTTCTTCAGCTGTACTTTATTCACAGCATCCCGCAACTCGTCTGTATCTACGGGTTTCAGTAAGTAATCCAACGCATTCGCTTTAAAGGCCTTAATGGCGTATTCGCTGTATGCTGTCACCATAATCACTTCAAAGCTGCGTTTCGGTAACGCTTTTAAAAAACCGAAACCGTTCAGCTCAGGCATTTCTACATCCAGGAAAAGTATATCGCATTCTTTATCTGCAACAGATTTCAATACCACAAACGGATCCGTTTCCGTCCATATCACTTCTACCTCGGGGCAGGTATGCTGCAACTTCAGTACAAGCGCGTTGATACTTTCCTGTTCATCATCCAGTATAATGGCTTTCAGCATTGTTTTCCGTTTTAAGAGGTATGATTATTTCCACTCTTGTGCCTTGCTGCGGCGGAGTAAGATCCGTGAAGCGGATGTACTCTTCCTTCCGTTTATGCCCGTGCAGCGTTTCAAGACGCAGCAGCGTCAGGTCCATACTCAGCGATTTATGGGTTTCAGGCTGGGCATTCTTCAGCGCTGCTGCCTTAGCCCTGCCTATTCCACTGTCTTCTATTTTTATAAGAATGTACTTATTGTCTTTTGCAACATTTATATGAATATCGCCATTGGTTATTCCCTGCATTCCGTGCAGTACAGCATTTTCTACAAACGGTTGCAGCAGCATAGGTGGAATGAGATATTCCAGCGCCTCAGGATCTGCGTCGATGGTATAGCTGAACTGATGATTCTTCCGCACCTGTTCTATCTGCAGGTAAATGCTGAGTGTCTCCAGCTCTTGCCGCAGCGTCACATAGTTTTCGGAAGTATACTCCAATATCCGTCGCGATAGTTTTGAAAAACGCTGTATGAGCATTGAAGCATCCTGCTGTTTGTTTTGGAGCACAAAGGCATCTATAGTATTGAGGCAGTTAAAAATAAAGTGCGGGTTCATTTGTGCACGCAAAGCTTTACCTTCTGCCAGTTGGGTCTGTTGCTGTGCTATCAGTTGCTTTTTACGGTTGATGTTGCTGCGTGTATAAAAGAATCCGGCAATGCCTGCGATCAATAAAGCAACAACTGCCAACAGGTACATACGGCTCCTGTATTCTGCAGTTGCTTTCTGCTGATCTGCCAGGCTTAGCTGGTATTTCAGACTGTCCTGGATAACTTTCCGGTCAAATTCGTACCGGATAGCAATGCGTTGATTTTCGAAATTTTTGGATTGCTGGTAAAGGCTGTCGCTTGCTTTATACATCAATTCCAGGCTTGACAAAGCGGCGACGATATTACCTGTTTTTTTATAATATTCATATCTAAACCTGTACAAATGCTTTTTGTAGGAAAAATCTTCTATTTCAGCTTCACACTCCATACATTTGTCCAGAATCCTTCCGGCATCTTTCAGATAGTTTCTTTTTAGTTGGTTATATCCGAATCCCATTAGCGTTACACAATAATTTGCAAATAATTGCTCCTTGTGGCTTTCATAATATGCCAAAGCCGCACTGATATAATAGTGTGCCGAATCGTATTGATTTTGATCTACATACAGATTACCGAGAGCGAGCAAAGTATTGGAAAAGGTGGCACTATCTCCGGAAAAACGGCCCACGTCTAAAGCCAGCCTGAGATATTCGACTGCAGCACTGTCCTGTTTCTGATAGTAGTACGCATTGGCAATATTGCTGTACGTTCTTGCCATTCCGGGCGTATCACTGGTTTGCTTTTTTATTTCGAGAGATTTTTGTGCATAAGCGAGCGTGTTTCCCCAATCTTCCAGTGTTTCGTAAGCCAGTCCTATATTAGTGTAAAAAGCTCCTTTTAGCTTCAGGTCATTCAGGTCTTCGGCGATTTTCAGTCCCCGAAACAGGTAATGCAGCGATTTTTCATAATCATTCAGGTACTGCCATACGAGGCCTATACGGGAATAGCATCTGGCTTCTTCGCTTTTTTTGCCGTAAACATGAAATATTTCAGCAGCCTTTGAACTATAATCTATTCCCTCACGGTATCTCGTTTCCTGTAGCAAAAGAAAAGATTCCTTATAAAGTGCTTGTGCATAATACAGTCTCAGCTCATCATTATCGGATAGCTTTTTTGCTTTATCGAAAATGCGGCGTGCTTCGCCAGGATCTGTATCTATCAATTTATCGCCCTGCTCAATCAGCTTTTTAACAGCAAGAGAATCGTTTTCTGCCTGGCTTTTTACAGGAATAAAAAAGCAACACAGCAACAGCAAAGCAGGTAAGACAGATCGTTGGTAACGGATAAGCCGCATTGTGATTGAGGTAAAGCGTAAATTAATTGAGCAAAATAAGAATATATATGCGTGTTAAATCTCTTCATTGTATTGACACGACAAGATAAGAGCAAAATATCCTGAATATTCTTTAGTGCCTTTGTGTTTCTTTCAGGTGCAAACAGGCTCCGGTTAAATCGGCTCAACTTATTTCTATCATCCTGATTAACAGCGACACCATCAAAACATCTTTTGAAAAAAGCTTATCTTGATATATGACCAGATCTCATCACTATATCACCACCGTCCGATGGACAGGCAATCTGGGTTCCGGAACTTCCGGCTACAGAGACTATTCGAGAGATCACACCATTCAGAGCAATGGGAAACCTGAAATACCAGGATCATCCGATCCGGCCTTCCGCGGCGACAAAAACCGGTATAACCCCGAAGAACTTCTGGTTTCCGCATTATCATCGTGCCATATGCTGTGGTACCTGCATCTCTGTGCCGAAGCCGGGATCATTGTCACAGCATACGAAGATACTGCTACAGGTGCCATGGCGGAAACGGCTGACGGAAGCGGGCATTTTACAGAAGTGGTCCTCTCTCCCGTTGTAACGATCACAGATCCGGCTAAAGCTGAAGAAGCACATCTTTTACATGAGCAAGCTAACCGGCTGTGTTTCATAGCCAATTCTGTCAACTTCAATATCCGGCACCAGCCTTCCGTCAGGATTGAACCTGCAGAACAATCTTGATACTCATCAATCCATTGTCATATTGTCCAATCACCATATTATCTTCAAAATGTCCCAGCCACCGACCCTTCGAGTTACCTCAGGGTCCGAATGACATCTCATTTTCACATTAACACATTTGTTAATTATCTTAATTTCACACTAGCATTGCGTTAGCATCCATTGACCCATCGGCATATTGCCACATCGACATATTGTCACATTAATTAACTAATTTGCTAATTTTCACATTAACACATTATCCCATCATCCAACTTATCCTATTTTTCCACATTCACCAAAATAATCTCCGGCTGTTTTAATATCTGAAAAAGTTATTTATCTTTGCGCTCTGAAATAAGATAGAGATGAAAAAAGGAATCCACCCGGCAAACTACAGAATGGTTGTATTTAAAGATTACTCCTGTGATTCTACCTTCTTAGGAAAATCTTGTGCACCTAGCAATGAAACCATTGTATTTGAAGATGGTAATGAATATCCGTTGGTAAAGCTGGATATCTCTAATGAATCTCACCCATTCTTCACTGGTAAAGCAGTATTTGTAGACACCGCCGGTAGAATTGACAAGTTCAATAGAAAATACGGTCGTAAATAATCATAAATACTTGATTATACATCTTAAAGTCCCGAATTACATCGGGACTTTTTTATTTTTGTCTTATGGCAAAAATTCAATTCGTACTCTTCGACGGAGAAGAGCGCAATTCCTTGCTTCCCTTCACTTATACCCGCGCCATTGCTGATATAAGAGTCGGCATCCTGACGATAAAAGAAAAGTGGGAACGGCTCCTGGGCACTGCCTGCGATATCTACGCACATCAATATCTTCAGCGCAAATATCCCTTTACTCCCAAATCAGATATTATCTATATCAATGCGGCTGTGCTACCGGACGCTGATCTGACAGATGCGGTCGCCAATCTCCCTTTGGGTAAAGGTTTGATCAGTGATTCAGGGAAAATCATTGCCCTGCACCCTGATCAGGGCGTATCCACCCTGAACCATTTGTATATTCTCAGCAAAACAACAGTAAAACAGAGCTGGCCCAATAAGATCAGCATACTGCAGCATCCCTGGAATATCTTCACGTTCAATGGTGAACAGATCAGACAGGACATCAAAACACTGAAATTAGAACCGAACGGAGAACAGCTTTCAGGAGATAACAAGCTCCTGCACCCGGAAAATATATACATCGAGGCCGGAGCCAAAGCCACCTGGGCAATGCTCAATGCCACAGACGGACCTATCTATCTCGGAAAAGACAGCGAGATCATGGAAGGGGCGATCATCAAAGGCAGCTTCGCGCTGGGAGAGCATGCTTCTGTTAAAATGGGCGCCAAGATTTATGGCGATACCACAATAGGTCCACACAGCAAAGCAGGCGGAGAGATCGGTAACAGCGTGATTTTCGGATATAGCAATAAAGGTCATGACGGCTATCTTGGCAACTCTGTCCTTGGTGAATGGTGTAATCTCGGAGCGGATACGAATAACTCTAACCTGAAGAATAATTACAGCCCCGTCAAAGCCTGGTCCTACTCTGCAGGAACAGAGATCAGTACAGGCCTGCAGTTTTGCGGACTGATCATGGGCGATCATTCCAAATGCGGAATCAATACCATGTTCAACACAGGCACTGTAGTAGGTGTATCGGCTAATATCTATGGCGGCGGATTTCCGCCTAAATTCATTCCATCCTTTTCCTGGGGTGGCGCAGAAGGACTGGTGCCTTACGAATTTGAAAAAGCCATAGAAACAGCCGCAAGAGTAATGGCGAGAAGAGGAATGACCTTATCAGACCAGGATCAGCAGATCCTCTGGCAGGTCTTTGAAGACAGTTCTATTTTCAGAAAGAGCATTTAAATCCAACCTATGAGAAAAAGAATAGTAGCTGCCAACTGGAAAATGAACACCGATGCTGAGGAAGCCGGTCAGCTGTTGGAAGCGATCATGAATGATTACGATCAATATGCCCTGAACGATCAGAAAGAGGTGATACTGGCCGTGCCTTTTCTTTATCTCAAAGAATTTGCTGATCAGCTCGAAGAATATCCGCACCTGCACCTGGCAGCCCAGAACTGTCACCAGGAAGAAAAAGGGGCTTATACCGGAGAGATTTCCGCCAGGCAGTTATCCTCTGTTAACACCACGCACGTTATCCTGGGACACAGTGAAAGAAGAGAATATTTTGCTGAAACAGATGAAATGCTGGCCCGGAAGATAGATATGACATTATCGAACGGACTGATACCGGTCTTCTGTTGCGGAGAGTCCCTCACCGTCAGAAACTCGGGAGATTATATCGCTTATATCCTGCGTCAACTGGAAAACAGCCTCTGGCACCTGGATGCAGATAAGTTTGCCAATATCATCATCGCATATGAACCGGTCTGGGCTATCGGGACAGGCAGAACTGCAAGCACAGAGCAGGCACAGGAAGTCCATGCAGCCATCCGGGCACATATTGCCTCTAAATTTGGCACAGGAATAGCAGACGCTACGACTATCTTATACGGCGGCAGCTGTAATGCAGGAAACGCCAGGTCCCTGTTCAGTGCGCCTGATGTAGACGGAGGGCTGGTCGGAGGCGCTTCACTTAAAGCAGAAGAATTTAAAAACATCATAGCAGCATTGTCATAATGGCCAATACCTGGATATACCACATCACCTTACCGGAAGGAATAGACAACGAGCAATTCACAGACCTTTTTAGCTGGCTGGATATCGAAGGCATCGAGGAGCTGGAAGACAGTATCAAAGTATACGTATCCGACAGCAATACTTATGAATTTGAAGAACATCTCGCCAATGTGACAGAAAACTATGGCACTTCTTATTCCAAAGAGCCGCTCGAAGAAAAGAACTGGAACGAAGACTGGGAAAGGAATTTCCAGCCCATACGTATAGGCCATCTCGCAGGTGTCAGGGCTTCTTTCCATCCTCCTTTTGAAGGAGTGAAATACGATATTATCATCAACCCGAAAATGTCGTTCGGCACGGGGCATCATGCTACCACCAGGCAGGTCATCCAGATCATGGAAAAGCTGGAAGTCAGTGAAAAAAAGGTGTTTGACTGCGGAAGCGGCACCGGCATCCTCGCTATTGTCGCCGCTAAAATGGGCGCTGCAGAGGTCATAGCAGTAGATAACGATCCATGGTGTTTTGAAAATCACAAAGAAAATAACGAGCTCAACGAAGTACAGACAACAGTCGTGCTGGGAGGCATAGAAGATATCCTGCCGGATGACTTTGATCTCGTTCTGGCGAATATACAGCGCAATTATCTCCTGGAGCATATGCAGCCGCTGGCGGGTAAACTGAAACCGGGCGGACAGATCATCATCAGCGGATTCTTCCCTGCTGACAATAAAGATCTTTTAGACAAGGCTGCTGAGCACGATCTGATAGCTCAATATATTACTGACTCGGAAAACTGGTCCTGTATACTCCTACAAAAAAAGAATTTAGCATGAAACAGCTCTTCAGCATTCTACTGGTCTTAAGCGTCTTATGGACCTCCGAACAGGCAACAGCACAGATACCCAAATCTTTCCCGGAGGACGATGCCGGATTTGTGACAGTGCTCAGCAATTATATAGGTTCCAACAACAGACCTGAGGCGAAAGAATTGAGCACCTGGCTGAAAGCCAATCTGCAAATGAAGCTGTCAGCAGAAGATATTAAAACAGTCAGGGCAACTGCCAATGCCATGTTACAGAAAAAGGTACCCTTGTGGCCTTCATTTTATAACTATGCCAGCCTGCTTCGCCTGACTGCGCTGACCACAGACCTGGATCCTTCCGTTGTGAGTAAAAATCATGGATACCTGCTGGGCTTCCTGCAAAGCACAGATCCTGACGCAACCAAACGTTTCAATACCTATGTAGACTATCTATCGGTTCACTATAAGGACAAGACCATTTTCCAGGATAAAGTCAAGAACTGGTCTGCAGACAGTCCGTATAAGCTGACCGATGAAAATAATCAGCCGGTATATGAGTTTCCCAAGATCAGGCTGCTCGGAACTACTACCACAGATACTATGGAAATCCGGGAAACATCCGGTAAGTTTTACCCGATGACAGGTATCTGGACAGGTAATGAAGGTAAAATCAGCTGGCGAAGAGCCGGACTGCCGGAAGACCAGGTATTTGCATCATTCGGAAAATACCAGATGGACCTGGCGAAGCCGGAAATCATCCTGGATACGGTCACTTTTACTTTCCAGCCTTACGTAAAAAATACGATCAAAGGACGCTTCACGGACAAGCTCTCCCCTTCCAGATCCGTGGCGATGGCATACCCTCAGTTTACGTCTTTCGAAAAAGTACCTTTAACGCTCTCTGATGAATTAAAGCTGGAAAGCGGTCTGGGTCTGGAAGGCACCAAGATTTTCGCGACCAGGACATCCCGGGCGGAAGGTGCCAAACTGAGCATCACCAATAAAAAAGGGAAAAAGATACTGGATGCAGAAGCTAACCGTTACCTGATCACCAATTTTCAGCAGCTGGATGCAGAAAATGTCAATGTACAATTTTGCTATATAGATTCGGCACCACCGATCTTCCACCCTTCTTCTACCCTTTCCTACAACATCCCTAAAAGAACCCTGAAGATAACCCGGGAAAACAAGCTCGAAGCCCGGATCCCTTTCAACAGCCAGTATTTCAGGATGAACCTCTATGTAGACCAGGTAGAATGGCCGATAGACAGCAATTATGCCGACCTCAACTCTACTGCGGTCAATGCCAAACTGCCTACGATTTTTGAATCATTCGATTATTACGTTCCGGGATCGGAAGTAAAATACCAGCAGTCGCTCGAGTTTGATCCGCTGTTTGCACTGGCCACTTACTGCGAAAGCGACGGAACCAGGAGACTGGATGCCGACCAGGTTGCTTCCCTGTGGAGAGCGAGAGGCGCAAAAGCGATAGAGCCTTTGCTTTTCAAAATGATGGAGGACGGCTACCTTTACTACGACCGTGAAACCGGGATGGTTTCTGTTTACGACAAACTCATCCTGCATTCCAGGGCGCCCAGAGAAGAAAATATCAACTACGACAATATCCGCATTTCCTCCATTACCCAGGGACGTGTAGGCCGGATCCTCCTGGACCGGAAACAAATACAGGTGTTCGGGGCCGAAAAGACTAAGATCAACACTTCCGCCAATATGGTCGTCAATCCTACCTCCGACACCGTATACATCAGCGAAAACCGCGGATTGACCATGAAAGGAATGCTCACCGCCGGCAAGTTCAACTTCTACGCCAAAAACATGCACTTCAACTATGAGAACTACGAATTCGATCTCAAGGGAATCGACTCTATGCTGATCATGGTTCCTACCGGGCAGGCCGACAGTAAAGGAAATCCTTATTACAGAGAGATCAACACACCTATAAAAAATATCAGCGGCCGGATCATGATAGACGATCCGGGAAACAGGAACGGAAGAAACAAGTACAGCAAATATCCCTATTTCATCTGCAATGACACCTCCCACGTAGCCTTCGATAAAGGTTCTTACGGAGAACGCTATGCTCCTGATCAATTCAAGTTTGAGATCTATCCTTTCGAATTTGAAAACCTGAATACAATAGAAACCCAGAATCTCAAGCTCAAAGGCCAGCTGCTGTCTGACGGTATCTTTGAACCTTTTGAATCAGAATTGAGCATACAGGAGGATTTTACCCTCGGCCTGAATATACAGACAGAAAAAGAGATGCCTGTCTACGGCGGCCAGGGAGCTTTCAACGGACAACTTAAGCTGAATACCCAGGGATTCAAGGCTAACGGGTATCTTTCCAAAAAGAATATCCGTTTCACATCCGAAGACATCTTATTGCTGCCGGACTCCATCTACGCACCACTGTCCAAATGGGAAGGTATCCAAACCGCAGATATGGCATTCCCGGTCTTCAGCTCAGAAAATGCGCAGCTGAACTGGCTTCCGCGCAGTGACAGTCTTTACATCAAACCAGCGGCTGAAACTGTCATTACTGCCTACAATAACCAGGCACAGCTCACCGGGGAATACTGGATCCTGAACAATCATTTTATCTCCAAAGGAAATATCACTATCCGGGAATCCCGCTTCGCATCCGACAGCATTCTGCTGAAACCGGAAACGCTTCAGGCTTATCATACCGGTATAGAGATCATTGACAGTGGCGATAAAGTGTTCTCTGCGTCAGATGCCTCTATCGATGCAGATTTTAAAGAGCTGATCGTCAAGGTAAGATCTTCCGATACAGCGGCCATTTCCCAGCTTCATTACAATGCACTGGAAACTAATACCAAAGAATACGATTGGCGACCTAAAGCCAATACACTTACTTTCAAAAATACTGACGCTGACAAGAATACCTACTTTGAATTCATCAGGAACCGGTTGAAAGGGCTGCGATTTACCACCAGTGAGGCGGTGATGAATATTCCCGACAGGGAACTCCTGGCTTCCGGCGTATCCCAGATACTGGTAGCAGATTCCAGGGTCATTCCGGCTGAGAACAAGCTCTCCATCAACCAGGAAGGCGTGATCAACCAGATGGAGCATGCCACTGTCATCTTTAATGCAGACAGCTCCTTTCATAAAGTAGAAGATGCGACCGTCGACATTTCCAACCTCAATACTATGAGAGGTTCAGGAAAACTGAAAATAACCACTGGAGAAGACAGCCGCACGATCGAGGTCGAATCTTTCGTCACAGACTCTATGCAGATAGAAAATCCGGAACGCAAAAAAGAAATGCTCACCCGGTTTTATGTGAAAGGTAAAGGCCTGGTAGATGAAGAAGAAAATTTCCACCTTTCCAAAAGTCTCCTGTACAAAGGAAATGTGCTGTTCAATTCCACCAACAATGCCATTGAGCTCGATGGATTCGCCCAACCGGTGTTCAAAACCGTGCCGGAACGCGAATGGTTCAAGCTCAAACAAAGCCTGGACCTGAAAACTTCAGCCCTGGGTATCGATTCCCTGAAGAACGAATTCAACCAGCCGATCTATACCGGACTGATGCTGGATATGAATGAATTCAATATCTATCCAAGGGTAATACAATCCAAGCTCACTCCTTCCGACAGGGCGATCTACGCTGCAACAGGATTCATGAAGGAAGAACCGGACAACCGGACCCTTTTCGGTAAAAATGACGTACTGAAACATCCGAAACCTTTCGATGCCCTGATGAAATATAATGACTCAGACGGCAGTATGGAGGTAACCGGCAAGTTCAATATCCTGGAGAATATTGAGCCTGTTAAGCTCGTTGTGAACGGAACCACCAATTATACACCTAAGGATTCCGGCCTGTTCTATATACAGGGTTCTGTAGCGCTGGATCTGTATATGATGCCGGAGATCAGAAACTCGCTGGCCACACTGATGCAGAATTACCATTCATCCGGTGTAATCCTCAGCCTGACCAATAACAAGAGTCACAGCCATGCGATCAGCAGTCTGATCACGGATCCGCTGACCGTCAACCTGGTTACGCAGGATATGGAAACTTCCAATATTCTCAACCTGCCGGCTGCATTCGAATACAATACGGTATTCAACGATGTCCGATTAATGTATGACCCTATAGACGGCACTTTTAAGAGCCTCAACCCGGTCAGCATGCTGGTCTTTGCAGGAAAGCCGTTTGCTCAGAAGATCAATGCACTGATAGAAATAGGTCCGAGGGGAACCAAAGACTTCATCAATTTATACCTGAAAACAGCCAGTAATGAGTGGTTTTTCTTCAGATATACAGCCGGAGAACTGGCGATTGTCACATCAGATGCGCAATTTAACAGTACGCTTTCTTCCATGAAGGTCGAACGGAGAAGTCTGAAATCTGGCAAAGATATTGTTTACCAGATCAGCAGCGCCAATAACGCGCTGAAAGATAATTTTGTATCGAGAATGGAAGAATTCATGGAAGGATTATTAAAACCATAACATCTTTATTTATGAGACGCTTATTTGTGATACTATTATTAACCGGAGTAATTTATGCATGTTCAAAAGTACCGGTGACAGGAAGGAAACAAATCAATTTAGTTCCGGATTCTGAGATGAATGCGATGGGCCTGACCAGCTACAAGGAGTTTTTGACGGAAAACAAAGCCAAGGTCGTCACATCCGGAGCACAATATGAACTGGTCAATAAAGTAGGCAGAAGAATTGCAACAGCGGTGGAACAATACCTCAAAGACAACGGTATGGAATCCAGCATCAGCAATTTCAACTGGGAATTCAATGTCGTCAATGATAAAACCGTCAACGCCTGGTGTATGCCGGGAGGAAAAGTAGTAGTATATACGGGACTTTTACCTGTAACCAGAGATGAGGCCGGACTGGCGGTAGTCATGGGCCACGAAATTGCGCATGCCGTAGCAAAGCACGGCAGCGAAAGAATGAGCCAGGGTATGCTGCAGGAAATGGGCGCTACCGTACTGAGCCAGGCACTGGCTACCAAATCCGAGCTTACCAAGGGGCTCTTCATGACGGCCTACGGCGCAGGATCCAATGTGCTGGGCATCTTGCCTTTTTCCAGGCTGCATGAGTCTGAAGCCGATAAGCTGGGCCTGATCTTTATGGCCATGGCCGGATATAATCCGGAAACAGCGATCAGCTTCTGGGAAAGAATGGCTGCTGCTGCTTCAGGAAGCACGCCGGAATTCCTGAGCACCCACCCTTCCGACGATACCCGGATCCGCCAGATCAAGGAATACCTCCCTACCGCTTTAAAGTACTATAAACCTTAAGCCTTGCACATTCCCTGGTACAGAAGATTTTGGAGTTATATCCAGGATATCCCGGTAGAGAAAGTGCATAGTGAATACAGCGGAACACTGGAAGTATCTCTGCACCGTGGTGAATGGAAGCTATCTACTTATAACGCCATCTACTCATTCGGAAGATATTACAGCTCCTATAAAAGCGCTTTCCGGCAACTGGGTCTGCAAGCCCAACCGGCCGAAACAGTGCTGATCCTGGGTGCAGGACTGGGAAGTATTGCCCGCCTGCTTCAGGATTTTTCTCATATCAGGAAGATCACGGCAGTAGATATCGATCCGGCGATCATCAGGCTCGCCCGAAAATACTGGCCTGAATTACCAGGTGTACAGACAGAACTCATACAGGCAGACGCTCTGCAATGGCTGAAAGACAACCGGGACAAAAAGTTTGACCTGGTGCTGCCGGATGTTTTCATTGATGATAAAACACCCGAAAAGATCCAGAGTGAGGCTTTCCTGTCCGCTGCCCGGCAGGTTTTAAAGCCGGATGGCATACTGATCTACAGCAGGTTGAATTTTATACAACAGCACGAGCTGAATAATGTCCTGTTTGAAGCAAATTTTAAAAAGGTTTTCCCCAATGGCTTTTCCCTGAAAGCAGGTTATAATAAAATGTTCGTCAATATCAACACCCCGGAATCCGGACGGTCAACTCAACAATAATCATGAAAAATTTCAAGAAATACTATATCATCCCGGCAGAACCGGAATACGTCTATAAAGCGCTGACTGTAGCGATCACTATCGAGCTCTGGACAGGAGAACGAGCTGTGATGTCCGAAGAACCAGGGTCTGAATTTGAACTGTTTGACGGCGCCATCAGCGGGATCAACCTGGAATTTGAAGAAGGCAAGAAGATCGTTCAGGAATGGTATTTCGGAGAACAGGAAACCCCTTCTATTGTCACGATCAGACTGCACGAACACAAAAAAGGAACTTCTGCGGAGCTGACCCACACCAATATCCCGGATGAAGCCTATGAAGATATTGTTCAGGGATGGGACCAGGATTATTTCGGAGCCCTGATCTGGTTTTACACGGATGAAAAAGATTAACCTTTCGCGATATGGAACGGATTCCGGAATCAGAATTAATCATCAATCCTGACGGCAGCATCTACCATCTCGGCCTGAAACCGGGGGAAGTGGCGCCGATCGTTATTACTGTAGGAGATCCCGATCGCGTTCCCATCGTATCGGCTTACCTCGATGAAGTATATATCAAAGTACACCGGAGAGAGATCGTCACCCATACCGGCAGACTGGGAAATAAAGATATAACGATCATCTCCACAGGCATGGGTACCGATAATATAGACATCGTACTCAACGAATTGGACGCAGTCGTCAATATTGATTTTAGAAGCAGGCAAGTTAAAGAAGACCTGACCCGACTGAAGATCATCCGGCTCGGCACTTCGGGAACCATCCACGAAGACATTCCGCTGGACAGCATCCTGGTCAGTGAATATGCAATCGGTTATGACGGTCTGCTTGGATTTTACCAGTATCCGCCCCATCCGCTGGATCACATAGTCCTGCCAGAAATAGGAAAGATCAGAGGTACACTGACACCCGGTTCTGCAATCCTGCTGAAAACGGTGGCCAAAAACTTAGTAAAAGGTGTCACCTATACCGCTTCCGGTTTTTATGCGCCTCAAGGAAGACAGATCAGAGCGAAACTATCCGACACCACTATCCTGCAACAATTGCAACAGATACAACTTCCCGGCAATCGCAGAGTCACCAATATAGAAATGGAAACGGCCGGGCTCTACGGCCTGGGATATGCGCTGGGACATGAAGTGATTTCCGTGAGCGCCATTCTGGCGCAAAGGATCTCAGGAACTTTCTCCAAAGATCCCGGCAAAGCTGTAAACCACCTCGTAGAGACCTGCCTGAGGAACATAGCGGACGAGCTTTAGTATTTTCCAACCAAAAGAAAATAAAAATCTAGTTTATATTCAGATTATAGTTTATTGGTCTTCAGACATTGCGTTCTACTATACTATTGAAGTAAATAAAATAACAATTAATTATAAAAAATTGAAATACACTTTTATATTTATATAATTAATTGACCCAACAATAAATTTAAACATTAACTCACAAGTAGAATATAGCGTTTCCTGCATTTATATTGAATCTTTGTAAACGTTCAACAACTACTAAAAGTGAAGTATAAATTTTTATCATGTGCTAATTAATAAACAAGTTCATAAACAATCTTATCTAGGTCGCTACTATTCCGATAAAAATTAAACATTTCCTCTATTAGTACCTTAACTCTTCACCTATAAAACCTAATAATTTTCAAACGCAAACACGCTTTTTGTCTTAGATTATATTCTCAGAAATTATCAAATACAAAGAGCTACTTCTTACCAACGTATTTTTTACGTTTAAACCAATAATTCAAAAATAGATGAATAACATTACACCATTTCAAGGCGAAACGCCTGACAATTTCAACACAAGATGCCTTTGTGTTTTAGTATTGGACACTTCTTACTCAATGGAAGGCAACCCAATTAACGAACTAAATAAAGGACTTCTTAGTTTTGGCGATTTTCTCAAATCTAAAAATTCAACACGTTTTTCGGTTGAAACATCAATAATTACATTCAATTCAGAAGTTGAGTGTGTTCAAGAACCTGCACTTGTTGACGAAATGACAGGAACAAATAAGTTTCCCTTACAAGTTGCAGGAACAACAAAATTAGTTGACGGTGTTAGAGCCGCAATCAAAAAAGTTGAGGACAGAAAGCAATGGTATCGTAATAACGGAATTGCTTATTATAGACCTTGGGTTGTTTTGATAACTGACGGTTATCCCGACAGAGACCAAGATATTGACGGTCTTGCAAACGAAATAAAAATTGCCCATAACGGTAAACACTTTGCTTTTTTGCCAATGGGTGTTGAGGGAGCAGACCCGCAATTTCTCTCAAAAATTGCCACATCAGAATTTCCACCATTACCAATTGATTGGCAAAAATTCCAAGATGTTTTTAAATGGTTGAGTAATAGCCTTGACAAAGTAAGTCAATCGGCAGAAGGAGAAAAAGTAACATTTGGTTCAGTTGAGGACTTCACCCGAACAGGTTGGGGAGGCGGAGATTTCACACAAACACCAATTTAAATTATGTATGACGATTGGATAATAGCAAAAGGAAGTTCCATTGGTGGAAGACACATTGAAGACAATACACCGTGTCAAGATGCGAACAATGTATTTTACGATAGTGAATTGAACTATGGTATTGCTGTTATTTCGGACGGTGCAGGTTCTGCCAACAATTCAGAAAAAGGTTCAGAATTCATCGTAAATAAGGTTGTAGAAATTATCAAAAACAAATTTGATAAACCTGATTTTGATACGTTTTTAGAAACAGACAAGCAAGAAATTGATATTTTTTTCATTAGTGCGTTCAAGGAACTGCACGAACAATTAGAAGAATTTGCAACGTCAAATGATTTGCCAATAAAATCATTAGCAGCAACAGTAATTCTTGTTTTGTTTAGCAAGTCGGGATTGATATGTAGCCATATTGGGGACGGGAGAGCAGGTTTTCAAGATTTAAGTGATAATTGGTTTCCAATTTTAGAACCGTACAAAGGCGAAGAAGCTAATCAAACCATATTTCTAACATCTGATATTTGGGAAAATCCGAAGGAATTTGTTAGAACTACGGTTGTAAAACAGCCAATCCAATCTTTTACTCTAATGTCTGACGGTAGTGAAAACGCTACGTTTGAACTGAATAGGTTCAACGAAGAAACTCAAATGTATGAGCGATTAAACAATCCTTATCCAAAGTTCTTTAATCCCAATGTAAATGTTTTAAGAGAACTACATAAAAGCGGAAAAACAACAATTGAAATAGATGAGTTGTGGACTTCATTTTTAAAAAATGGAATCGAAAAATTTGAATCAGAAATTGATGACAAAACTTTAATACTTGGAACACGAATAGACAAAGACACTAATGCATAAAATTTTCACACTTCAAAATGGTGTAACAATTTCCGTTGCTGACAAACCGCTTGGTGAAGGTGGCGAAGGTGCTGTATATGAAATTTTAAGTCCTGCAAATTTTCAAAATTCTGTTGCAAAAATCTTGTTTCAAGATAAACGCAACATTGAACGACAATATAAAGCAAGGTATATGGTGGACACTCCACCATCAAACATACAAGACGGAAACAGACATAATTTTTTGATTTGGCCACAACAGTTGCTTTTTGAAAGCAGTGAATTTGCAGGTTTTGTAATGCCAAAGGCGGGTGGAATTGATTTAAAGGAATTATTAGAAAAGGGAAATAGAAAATTTATTCACGAGTTGGGAAATGAATGGGCAAAACTTCAAATTGATAATTCTGATACCAGAGTCCAAAGATTAATTCTTTGTAGCAATATAGCCAAAGCAGTAAATGCTTTACACGCAACAGGACATTATGTTATTGGCGATTTAAAACCTGAAAATATTAGAGTTGAGTCAAACGGATTGGTTTCAATTCTTGATTTAGATTCTTGCCAAATTTCTGACGGTGGACAAATAAGGTTTCAATCTAAAATGAACACCCCAAAATATAATCCACCCGAAACAGCTACGGAACGTAAGGATTTGTCTTGGGACTTATTCATTCTTGGTATTATTTTCTACGAAATTTTATGCGGTATTCACCCATTCATTGGAACAACCAAAACACCTTATGAAAATTTCAACACACCCGAACAAAAAATTCAAGCGGGACTTTTTCCCTTTGGTTCAAAAGCGAGTTATTTTGAAGTAGTTGCACTACCACACAATAATTTTAAACTCTTACCCGACAAAGTTCAAAAGTTATTTTTAAGTTGTTTTGACCAAGGTATTACAAACACTGCAATCAGACCAAATACAAATGATTGGATAAATAATTTAACGGCAAAACCTAAGATTGTATTTTTCAAATCAGATAGAGAAACAATTATTTCAGGGATTGAAATTACATTAAGTTGGGAAATTGAAAATGCAGACGAAATTTCAATAAGTGAGGGCGTAGGTGTTGTTAATGCCAAAGGCTCAATTCAGCTAAAACCGATTTCTGATAGAAGTTATAAAATAACTGCAAAAAACAAATTTGGTGCAGACGAGCAAGAAATTCAAATTTCCACTTTCCCAACACCTGTTTTGGAAAGTCTAAAAGTTCCAATGCCAGATTTTACAAGCAGAGTTAGCTTAAACCCAATACAAATTAGTTCACCCAAAATAGACGCATCAATCAACCTAACTAACTTAATGAGCAGTAAACCTGTTTTTGCAGAACAGTCAAATGAACTAAAAACTCTACGACCACAACATAAACCCAAAGCAGAATTGTTAAACCTTTCAAGCATATATGAAAGCATTAGGAGAAGAATATCAAAATAACGGTAACAACAGAAAACCAAGTTGGTTGCAAAATTTCTTTATTCTTTGTTCAGGAGCTGATAAAGAAATCATAAACGAGTATCCAACAGAATGGAACAAGTTTGCAGGCATTGGAGCAACCATATTCTTAACTGCTTGCCTTGCTTTGTTGAGTGGTGCTTATGCAATGCACTTTGTTTTTGAAAATGGATTTGTTTCTATTTTGTTCGGTATATTTTGGGCTATTGTCATTTTCAATTTGGACAGATACATTGTATTGAGTTTACGAAAAGAAAAAATACCAACAAGTACAGATATTAAAAGAGAACCCGACCAAAATAGGAAAGAAGAGTTAAAATCAGAAAGAAAAAGGCTTTTGTGGCATCAGGCATTAATGGCTTTGCCACGTTTTGTGATTGCCTTAATAATAGCCATAACCGTTTCTAAGCCAATTGAATTACGTCTTTTTCAAAATAGAATTGATAAAGAGCTTGAAAATACCATAAAATTTGAAGATGCAAAATTTGACGAAGAAGAACAAAAAAGGGTTGATGAACTCAATAAACAATTAGCTTCAATCAATAAGCAAGAACAGGACGACAAATCAGCCGTATTTTCAAACAATCCAATTTATCAGGATGCAAAAACTAAAATCCCAACATTGGAAACTGACATCAAAGGAAAAGAACTGCGAATAGCTACCAATCAAAAAACTATTGATGCTAACCGATATAGAAAAACACAGTATAGAACAACAACAAATCCGACAACAGGTGATGTAACAAGAACCTCATATAATGTTTGGCTTCCTAACGCAACAGCAAGAGCAAAAATAGGAGAAAACAAAAGTTTGGAAAGTGAACGTCAAAAGTTATTGAAGGAATTATCGGATCAGAAACAGAAGCAAAATAGTATTGAAACATCTTTAAGCGCGCAGGCAACAGTTATTTCCGATAAATACAAATCAGCAAAAGACAATATTTCGCAACAAATAGAGCAACTAAATAAAAGCTACATTAAAAGAAAAACAGCTTGGGTAAACGCCAACAAAAAAAGTGCTGATTTACCTGCACGATTGGAAGCTCTTGGCAATATTTCAAGTTTTGGAAACTCAATTTGGTGGGCAAGTTTTGTTATTACACTACTTTTCATTGCATTAGAAACTGCGCCTGTTGTTGTTAAACTACTAACCAAACGTGGGCCTTATGACGAAAGATTAGACTCTCTTGAATATCAGGTTTACATCGAAGAAAGCAGAAAAGTTGATTCGCTTAACCGTGAAATCAACGAGTATATGAAATTGGCAAATGAAGCTGCTAAATTAAGTGGTTCTCTAAAATTAGATGCAGAGAAAGACAAATTAGATATTGAGCTACGAAACAACAAAGAGTTGTTGAACAAACTTGCTGATTATCAAAAAGAACTTGCTGAAATATATGCTGATGCTTGGTTTCAGGAAGAAAAGGCAAAAGCCCTACAACAAGCAAAAGCCCTTTATCAGCAAGCCAATCAGACAAAACAGCAACCGAAATTTGAAGATACCTTTTGGAAACAAAAAGGAGCGGTTGATAAAATCGAATACTATTTCCGCAATGGTTCTTTAACTGCTAATGAATTGCTTTATTTTGAAAATGAACAGTTAAATAAAGGTATATGGAGTTTCAATACCAACAAAGATGAAATTACCATTGACCTACTGAACAACAAAGTTGAATATGTAATTGCTGAAATCAAAGACACGACTTTGAAATTAAAAGACAAGGCAACTAACGATATTTTAGAATTTGATAAAACATAAAAATATCCTGAAACCTCCCAGAGTTTTGATATTTCCGGGGCTATTCATATTAAATATTGATTAAGAGAAAACAACTGGATTTAAAAAAAACTAATCACTATGGCCTATTCCATCGTCAATTATGAAGCTGTCAATGTTAAAGACACTAAAAGAAAACAGGACTATAGAATAACAGAAGTCTATAAGAATGAGTATAGAGTAGAAAGAGTATATTATGGTTTTACCTCTAATCAAACTATTACAAATTCTTTAGTAAAATCTCTAAAGACTGCTGTCGCAATTATGAGAACTGATGCAAGATCGTTGTTAGGTTCAGAAGTAGTTGTCAACAAAAAGGAGAAGCAATAAACACGGTATTTGGTTAGAATGATTGTTGTTATCAACTCCTTCTCTCCACCCTCCTGTTCTGCTGCCTGCTGGATATGCCGTACGGTTATTATCAGCTGGTAAGGTTTTCAGCAATGACCGGTTTTGGAATATTGGCTTATCAGGCTCAGCTGAAAGGTAATGCTACCGTGGCAAATAACCGCTTTCAAATAGTAGCAAACTGCTGAAATGTAGTATGTACAATTGTACTCCACAATAAATATTTGCGATAATATACAACAAGTTGTATATTTGTACCAACAGTACTCGCCACGCTTCCCGCAGAACAGCGTACCAGGGCGAGTCTTTTTATTTATAGACTCACATTTATCACTTTACAAATTAATAATATATTTATATTTTAATATAATACTAAGCATGCAGTATAATAAGGACGCATACACGATAAAAGAACAAATCACCCAATTAACTAAGCGGGGGTAGTCGATTGGAGATATAAATCTGGCTGAACATTACCTGAATCATGTAAGTTATTACCGCTTAGCCGGGTATTGGTGGCCAATGCAAGCAGATAAAGAGAATCATATCTTTAAACCAGACAGCACATTTGAAGATGTAGTCCATTTATACAACTTTGACAGAGAGCTAAGAATACTGCTCTTTGACGTAATTGAAAAGATAGAAATCAGCTTACGGACTAAACTTATTTATTATCTTTCACATGAATTCGATCCTTGGTGGTTCCAAAACACATCAATTTTTCAAAATACCGGGGCATTAATTGATACCCTTTCTTCAATTCAGGAAGAAATAGAACGATCAAAAGATATATTTATCAGAGAACATAAAAGAAAATACAAGGATGATTTAAGATTTCAGCCAGCATGGAAAACGCTGGAATTAACCAGTCTTGGTTCATTATCCAAATTATATGGAAACCTAAAAAATGATATTCAATCCAAGGATATTATTGCCAAAGAATCAGGTGCAGTAAATCACACCTATTTACCAAGTTGGCTGCAATCCATTACACAGATAAGAAACTATTGCGCTCATCACAGTCGCTTATGGAACAGAAATTTACCAGGAACTCCTAAAATTTTGTCACACCCTCCTTACAGGTGGGTAAAGGACGTTCCCACTGACACACATAAGTTATATCTTCATTTGTGCATTATGAGATATATGCTGAATATAGTCGTACCAGGAAATTCTTTTTCAGCTAAACTAAAAGAACTGCTGGCTAAATATCCCTCTGTTGATCCCAATGCACTTGGATTAAAACCAAACTGGAGAACAGAATCATTATGGAATTAATAGCCTGATATACCACCAGGGATATCTGTAATTCTTTGCAAAAGAAATATGATCACAATCAGGCCTCTACAATTCCTGTTCGTCAAATGCAGCCAGTGAAGAAAGCTCAAAATCTATCGTTTTCTTCTCCTTATCCACTCCTATCAGCTTCACATAGACAAAATCCCCCATGGTATAGCGCTTATCGGAGAAAATACCTCTGAGCATCATCCGCTTCTCATCTACCACATAGCGGTCATCATTGAAGTGATCCAGGCGGATCATACCTTCTGTATTGTATTCCGGCAGCTCTACATAGACACCCCAACTCTTCACACCGGAAATTACCCCGCGGAATACCTGGCCGATCCGGTCTTCCATGAACTCGATCATCTTGTATTTCACAGATGCCCGTTCCGCATCCATCGCAGCCCGTTCTCTATCCGAACTATGCTTACATTGTATCTCCAGGTCATCCTTCTTAGGTAAAAGTTCTTTCTTCAGCACCTTTTCCAGGATACGGTGCACCATCACATCCGGGTAACGGCGGATCGGCGAAGTAAAATGCGTATAGAATTCAAATCCCAGTCCGTAGTGCCCGATATTTTCCGTCGTATAGATCGCCTTCGCCATACACCGGATCGCCAATTGCTCCAGAAGATTTTGTTCCGGTTTACCCTGTAGCTCCACGATCAGCCGGTTAAGCTCTTTTGTCGTAGTCTTCGGATTCTCAAAATGTAGTCTATAGCCGAACCGGGAGGCAAACAGCGCAAAATCTCTCAGCTTCTCCTGGTCCGGTTCATCGTGTACGCGATAGACAAAAGGTGTTTTCCCGTTGGCATTCATTTCCTGTCCTACATACTGTGCCACATGCCTGTTGGCCAGCAGCATGAAATCTTCCACCAGCATGTGCGCATCTTTTCTTTCCTTGACATACACGCCTACCGGCTTACCTTTCTCATCCAGCTGAAAGCGTACTTCTGTAGAATCGAAGTTGACAGAACCTTCTTTAAACCGTTTTGTCCGGAGCTTGTGCGCCAGCTCATTCAGAAGATTCAATTCTCTACTGAACGGTCCCGGTTGGCCATCCAGGATTTCCTGGGCTTCTTCGTAAACGAAACGCTTATCAGAATAGATCACCGTCCTGCCAAACCATCTTTTCAGAACATTGGCCTGTTCATCCATTTCAAAAACAGCGGAAAAGCAGCATTTTTCCTCTTCCGGTCTCAGGGAACAGACAATATTGGACAACTGTTCAGGGAACATAGGCGCTACCCTGTCCACAAGATATACTGAGGTAGCCCGCTTATAAGCTTCCTTGTCCATTGCACTGCCTTCCTTTACATAATGGCTGACATCGGCAATGTGAACACCGATCTCCCAGCGGTTCTCACCGATCTCCCTGACAGAGATGGCATCATCAAAGTCTTTGGCATCCAGCGGGTCGATCGTAAAAGTAGTCACGTCTCTGAAATCCCTGCGTCTGGCGATCTCGTCCTTGGAGATCTTGACAGTCAGCGCTTCCGCTTCTTTCAACGCTTCCTTGCTGAAATGAAGATAAAAGCCGTTTTCTACCAGTAAGGCTTTCATCTCTACATCATTGTGGCCGGCTTTACCGAGCACTTCTGTGATGATCCCGAAAGGATTTCTCGTATTCTTTGGCCAGTCTGACAGTTCAACCACTACTTTATCGCCGTGGTTAGCATTTTTAGCCCGTTCATCCGGAATAAAGAAATCCACCAGCATATTCGGATCATCCAGCCGGACAAAACAATGTTTCCGCTTATCTACGCGGCCGATAAAGGTGATCCGGTTGCGCTCAACGATCTCGGTGATCACACCTTCCGGTTTCCCTCTTCCGGCACCTTTCAACACCGTTACTTTGACTTTGTCCCGGTTGAAAGCCCGGTTGACATGCCTGGCCGATACGTAGACATCCTTGGAATCGTCTTCCAGTACCACATAGGCACTTCCGTTCTTGGTCATGTCTACAGTACCGATATATTCTTCTCCCGATTCCAGCACCGGTTGTCTGGGAGATTGCTTCAATCTGAATTTATTACCATCAGTGATGGAAAGCAGACCTTCTGCGGCCATACTGTACAACGTTCTGATGATCTCGTTCCTGCTAAAGGAAGATGACAGCTTCCTGGACACCTGGCCTTCTGCAATAGCCTTTTTAGACGATTGGTCTCTGAAATAAGCCAGGATACCGGCTCTCAGGTCTTTCCCACTATTATTCTCTTTTTGTTTCTTCTTTGACATCTTAATGAATGACTTAGCCGCTCACCCGGGCCCGGATATCTTCCAGCCTGCCCTTTGGAATGGCTTCTATTAGTTTTTGTGTATACGGCTGTCGCGGATGATTATAGATATCGTCAGCCACACCCATTTCTTCTATTTTCCCTTTGTTCATGACCACCATCCTGTCGCTCATGAATTTCACAACAGAGAGATCATGCGATATAAAAATGTAAGTGAATTTAAACTCTTCTCTCAATTGGATCAACAGGTTGAGCACCTGAGCCTGAACGGAAACGTCTAATGCCGATACGGACTCATCACAGATAATGAACCTCGGGTTCAATCCCAGAGCCCGGGCAATACAGATCCGCTGCCTTTGTCCACCGGAGAATTCATGCGGATACCGGTGAAAATGTTCCGGAAGCATATTCACTTTGGTCAGCAGCTCGATCACCTTTTCCTTACGCTGCTTGTCATTGTCATATAATCCGTGCACCTGCATAGGCTCCAGGATCGCATTACCGATCGTCAGCCGCGGATTAAGCGAAGAATAAGGGTCCTGGAAAATGATCTGCATATCTTTGCGCAAAGTCTTCAGCTCGCCGGCACCCAGATCCCGGATATTCCTGCCTTCGAAGATAACTTCTCCCCCGGTAGGTTCGATCAGGCGGAGAATAGAGCGTCCCAGCGTTGTCTTACCGCAACCGGATTCCCCTACCAGCCCGAGCGTCTCTCCGGGATATACATCAAAGCTGACATCATCCACTGCTTTGACATATTCTAAAGGTTTTCCGAAGATATTCGTTCTGGACGGAAACCAGGTTTGTATATTTTTGACTTCGAGGATCGGTGTCTGCTGCTTCAGCGCCTCCAGCCTTTGCCTGGAGTCTTCCGCACTGACGATCCGGTCATTGATGGCTTTAGCCACACTGGCTTCCTTTTCCAGTAAATGTCCGTCAGCAGTCACTTCCATAAAATCGGAGATCACCGGCAACTGACGCAACCGCTTATCCAATGGCGGTTTGCAGGCCAGCAAACCTTTTGTATACGGATGTTGAGGATTCTGAAAGATCTCCAGCACAGTTCCCTGCTCCACAATCCGGCCTTTATACATTACAATGACCTTATCTGCAATCTCGGCGATCACTCCCAGATCATGCGTAATGAAAACCGTAGACATGCCGGTCTCTTCACTCAACTCGGCAATCAGTTCCAGGATAGTTTTCTGCACTGTTACATCCAGGGCAGTCGTAGGCTCGTCAGCAATCAGGATCTTCGGCTTGCAGGACATGGCCATAGCGATCATGACTCTTTGTTTCTGCCCGCCGGAAAGCTGGTGCGGATAAGCATCAAATACCCTTGCAGGATTGGGTAATTTCACTTTCTCAAAAAGTTCCAGGGTGATCTTCTTAGCTTCCTGGGAAGACACTTTCTGATGCAGCAGAATTGCTTCCACCACCTGGTTACCACAAGTATATACAGGATTCAGGGATGTCATCGGTTCCTGGAAGATCATAGAGATCTCATTTCCCCGATAAGCCCGCATTTCTTTTTCAGAAACTTTGACAAGATCGACCGTTCCATGATCGGTATGGTAAAGGATCTGTCCGCCTGCAATATTTCCCGGAGGATTCGGGATCAGCCTCATTAAGGACAGGGATGTAACAGATTTACCGGATCCGGACTCTCCTACTATTCCAACTATCTCCTTCTTATTAATGGTAAAACTGACATCATCCACAGCTTTGACCAGACCATTCTCCGTACGAAACTCCGTTACAAGGTTTCTGACTTCTAATAAAGTTGATTCGCTCATGCAATCGCTTTGGGCTAAAAATAACATTTAATCAATGATGTTGCTTATACTGCCGGCTGCATTTAGCTGTTAAGTACCTGCTCTTTGGAAATATTCTCTATGATTTACAGGAAAATAAGCTCCTCTTCCCGGATATCGGGCATGGCTTTCATTTTAAGAATGATCCCGGCCACTGCGATCACATCCTTCTCACAATACCGTTTGATCCTGTCCAACCCGTATTCGTGATAATACACCCGTCCCACTTCCGAGCCGTCAATATCGTCCTTGGAAGACGGTACACCTAATACATGTGTGAGCAATTTCAGTGAAATATAGTTCTTATAATCTCCGAAACGCCAGATATCCAGGGTATCGAGCAGGACTGCTGAAAGCTCCCAGGGCTTGGCACGCTGCATTTTCTTGAAGAATGGCGGAAATTCTTCGACCATCTGGTTGATCAGCAACCTCCGGCAGATATAAGGTATATCGAATTCCTTGATATTATGTCCGCAAAGCATCATCTGGGAACCGAAGCTGACCTCTATTTTTTTAAGAAGTATAACAAACTCCTTCAGCAGATTCACTTCATTGTCTCCATATATGGATTTCACCCTGAAGATCCGCTCTCCGGCTTGTTCGGAAAAATATCCCATAGAGATACATACGATCTTTCCGAATTCTGCCAATATGCCTGCATTCTGAAAATAGAATTCATCCGCGTCCACTCCTTCCGGCCTGTTCTTCCCCCTTTTCTCTTCCCATAGTTTCTGCTCATATTCACTGAGTTCTGAAATATCTGCAACGCCCGATACTGTCTCTATATCTATAAAAAGTGTCTTGTATAACGAGAAATGTTCCAACATGCGCAATATTTGTTAAGAAGTTACTAAAAACAGGATGAATTCATAATAAACAGAAAGATAATACTAGTAAGGCACTAATTTTGGTTTCAACAATACAAAAAAAGCTATGTCGCAAAATTCAAATTCAAAAATTCATGCGCTTTATATCGTATTAATACTCCTGTTACTCGGAGGTTTAGTTTTCACCAATCTTAAATTAAAGAAATCCAAGGAAACCATCCTGGTCACCTCTGGAGAATTAGATAATAGTGAGCGGCTCCGTAATGACCTGGAAAAAGAATACCAGAAAGCACTGGATGACCTGGATCTGATCCGCCAGGAGAAAACAGGTCTGGATAGCGTACTGACCGAGAGAGAAAGAGAACTCGAGATGAAGAAAAAGCAAATCGCAGAACTCATCAAGAGCGGACAAACCAACAAAGCTGACCTGGAAAAAGCCAGGGCTATGATCAAGCAGCTCAGCCAGGAAAGAACGGATTTCCAGGCAAGGATTGATTCCTTGACTACGCTGAATGAACAGCTGAATCTCGACAATCAGAACCTCACCAATGAGAGAAATACATTGGTTGAAACGGTCAATACTGTGAGAGGCGAAAAAGCCAAAGCAGACGACGAGAACAGCAAGCTGAAAAATACTGTTGACAAGGCTAAGATCCTGACCACTACCAATATCAAGGTCACACCGATCAAATCTGGCCGTAAAGACAAGGAAGTGGAGGTCAAAAAAGCTAAAGATGCCCAATCTCTGAAGATCTGCTTTGATCTGCTGGTCAACAGAGTGGCTCCTGCCGGTGAAACTGAAATGGCGATCCGTATCATTGCCCCTAACGGCTCGACCGTCCAGATCGATGCACTCGGCAGCGGTAACCTGACAGAATACACTACAGGCAATTCCATACCTTATACTTACCTGATCCGTCCGGACTATCAGAATGAAGCGAAAACCGTCTGCTCTATCTGGAACCAGACTTTCAACTTCACACCTGGTAACTATTCTGTGGAGATCTACCAGAAAGGATGGCTGATCGGACAGGGAAGCTTCTCACTGAAATAAACTGAGCAGTTATTAAGATAAAAGAGCAGCCGATTGGCTGCTCTTTTTGTTTTACGATTGCTGTCAGCGTGATCACGGATCTACATCTATAACCAGTCGTACCCGGCGGAAAGCCTGGTACTGATAGAGCAGCTGCCGGACCTCTTCGATCGCTTGCTTGGCCTGCTGAATATGTGCAGCCTGCCGGTCCAGCTTGATGAGGATCTCCCGGAGATACAGGCCCTGTAAACGGGAGATACCGGGCATAGCCGGCCCCAGGCATTCCCCGATGATGCGCGGATGGAGTTGCGCATAAACAAATGCAGCAGCATCTTTTACCACCCGTTCGTCTTTGTCTCTGACAGACAGGTGTATCATCCGCACATAAGGCGGATAGTTAAACTTCATCCGCTCATTCAACTCGATAGTATAATATCTCTCTATATCTCCATCCAGGATATAGCGAATGATCGGGTGCTTCATATTACCGATCTGGATCATCACCCTGCCCTGGTCGCCGGAACGGCCAGCCCTGCCACTCACCTGCTGCAACAACTGATATGCCCGTTCCATCGCCCTGAAATCCGGGTAATGCAACAAGGCATCTGCATTCAGCACGCCCACCAGTCCGACATGTTCGAAATCCAATCCTTTCGTCACCATCTGCGTACCGATCAGGATATCCGCCTCATGGTTTTCAAACTGCTCTATAATGCGCTCATGCGCGTACTTGCTTTTAGCCGTATCATAGTCCATCCGGAGAATACGGGCTTCCGGGAAGATCGCCTGCAGGTCATCCTCCACCCGCTCCGTGCCGGTACCTTTCAGCTCCAGCAAGGAAGATTCACAAACCTTACAATGTGCCGGCATCGGCATCGTATAACCACAGTAATGACACTTGAGCTGATCCGCAAATTTGTGATAGGTCATGCTCACATCGCAGTGCTGGCAATAAGGTACCCAGCCGCAATCCCTGCAATGGATATACGGCGCATAACCTCTCCTGTTCTGAAAAACGATCACCTGCCGGCCTGCATTCAGGGTCCGGGCAATTCCCTGCTGAAAACGGTCACTCAATACGCCGGTCACCTGCTTCTGCTTACGGGCATCCGTCATATCGACAAACTCGATCTCCGGCAATACCATATCTCCGTGCCGCCTGTTCATTTCCACCAGTCCGAATTTGCCGGCACGCGCATTGGCCCAGGATTCAAGAGAAGGCGTAGCGCTTCCCAGCAGCACTTTTGCTCCTGTTATACCGGCCAGGTAAATTACGCTATCCCGCGCATGGTATCTCGGAGCTGGATCGTTCTGCTTATACGAATCATCATGCTCTTCATCCACGATGATCAGACCCAGGTCCCGGAACGGCAGAAAGATCGCCGACCTGGCTCCTACGACGATATTATATTCCTGCTGCAGCACCTTGAACCAGGTCTCTACCCGTTCTGCGGGGTTAAACCTGGAGTGATATACACCTACCTTTCCCAGCATCTTTTCCAGCCGCCGGATCAGCTGTGTGGTCAGCGCAATCTCCGGTAAAAGGTATAATACCCGCTTGCCTTCAGCCAGGGTCTTCCTGATCAGCTCTGCATACACATGTGTTTTTCCGGACGCCGTCACACCTCTGAGCAATACAACCCGCTGCTGTTCCCAGGCAGCCTGAATACCCTGAAGCGCTTGTTGCTGGTCCTCGTTCAGCACCTGATCCTTATCCAGGATCTCTTCCTCTACCACCCGGTAAACCGCCCGTTCTTCGGTCTCAAAAACACCTTTATCCACCAATGCTTTATGAACAGTGCCACCGATATCCGCACCGTTCAGCAATTCCTTCCGGCCTATCCAGCCGTATCCCGGCACGACGCTCAGGTAGTACAGTAAAAGATCTGTCTGTTTCGGGCTTCTTTCCAGGCTTTTAAAAAATGCAGCCAGCGCGTCCTTGTTTTCCCTGAAATTTTCAGCCAGCCGGGTATAGATCTCTAACCTCGGCTTATACCTGTCTTCCAGGAATTCCTGCAGATAAATAACCTGCTTATCCAGCAGGCTTTTGAGCACTTTCGAAACGGTCTTTCGCTGGAGAATGAGCTGAATATCTTCCAGGGTCAGGAACTCCCGGTGTTCAAAAGCGCTGGCCACCATGTATTCTTCATCAGAAAGGTCCAGGATATTTCCCGTATAACCCGGATACCGGATGTATTTCGTTTCGCTGTCCGGCCTGAAGTAAGCCGGTAAAGCCGCCAGCATGACCTCGCCCAGGTAACAGCAGTAGTAAGCCGCCAGCCAATCCCAGAATTTCAGCTGATCTTCCGTCACAACAGGAAAGCTGTCCGTTACGCTTAATAATTCTTTCGCCTGATAAGCTGTTGGCCGGTGCGGATGGATACGCTTGACCAGCGCAGTATAGTGCTTTCGCTTACCGAACTGCACCTCCACTCTCATGCCGGGAGTCAGTAATTCTTCCCAGCCCGCAGGTATCCTATAGGTATAAGTACCCTTGATCGATAAAGGGAGTATGACCTCACAAAATAGCCGTTGTTCAGACACGGTATGAAGTTAAGGCTAAATCAGAGAGTACCTATTAAGAGCACTCAGAAAGTTTTACCTGAACATCTGGAAAGTACTTCGTTTGCTGACCGTCCGTGCCTTGCCGGATATGGTAAATATTGTATATTTATATCTGTTCATCAACTTTCAGCCATGATCAACTTTTCAGACAAGGCGCAGGTCTCGGAGCTTTTAAGGCAATTACAGGCAGATACACTGCCGGTCTTCGGCATAATGACACCCCAGCATATGGTGGAACATCTGGCCTTTACCGTTCAGTTCGCCAACGGCAAAGCGCCGCAGCAACATCATTATTCCCCAGAGAAGGAAGCAAAGATCAAAGCTTATATCTGCTATACCGACAATCCTCTGACGATAGGCTTCAGAGCCCCTGTCCTGCCGGTCGGTGAACTGATTCCGCTCCGGTATGACAGCTTACCGGATGCGATCGAAAACCTTTTACAGGAAATCAGTGATTTTGAAAATTATTTTCGGGAAAACCCTTCAGAAAGACCGGTCAATCCCTCTATGGGAGAATTGGACCACAATGAATGGCGAACCTTCCACAATAAGCATTTTGCCCATCACTTCAGACAATTCAGGCTTATCAGGTAGTGATACTTGGTATCTTGCCGGAGGAATAATTGTATGACAGACTTAATCCTTTTTCCGTCTGAGCTCGAAATTCTGTCCCAGGTACACCTTTCTTACGGTCTCATCAGCGGCCAGCTCTTCTGCAGTACCCTGCATAAGTATCCGGCCTTCAAACAGCAGATAAGCCCGGTCGGTAATAGACAAGGTCTCCTGGACATTGTGGTCAGTGATCAGGATACCGATATTCCGGTTCTTCAGATCCGCAACAATCGACTGGATATCTTCTACCGCAATAGGGTCGATACCGGCAAAAGGTTCGTCCAGCAGGATAAACTTTGGATCAGGAGCCAATGCCCTGGCAATCTCCGTCCGCCTGCGTTCTCCACCGGAAAGCACCTTTCCCAGGTTTTTACGGACATGCTTAAGACTGAATTCTTCCAGCAGCTGTTCGAGGCGTTCATGCTGCTGTCGCCTGTTGAGCGAGGTAAATTCCAGGATCGCCCGGATATTATCTTCCACGCTCAGGCTCCGGAAGACTGAATTTTCCTGCGGCAGATAACCGATACCGAGCTTGGCTCTCTTGTACATCGGCATCCGGGAAATATCATGCTTATCCAGGTAGATCTTTCCTTTATCCGGTGTCACCAGCCCGGTGATCATATAAAAAGACGTTGTCTTACCGGCACCATTGGGCCCTAATAAGCCGACGATCTCGCCCCGGTGCACTTCAATAGAGACATGGTCCACCACTTTACGGCGGTTATAGGTCTTGATGAGATTTTCAGATCGGAGAATCACTTATTTTAAATCTTTAAGCCTGACTTCAATATTCCGCTGACCATTCCATTCGTTGACATACATCTGGTAACAGATATCAAAGGTTCCTTTGCTGCGAAGATAAGGGATATAATCCCACATACCGAAACCGATCCCCGACTTGGACATCTGTCCCGGCTTGGCCACATGGAGCTTTAAATGAGCAGTACCAACAAAGCCATTGTTGCCTGTGTCCTTCACTTCCCTTGTCACAAATACCGGCTTATGGTTCCCAGGGCCAAAAGGCGCCATCTTTTCTATCATGTTGTAGAAACGCTCGTTGATATCATCCAGCTCAATGACATCATCCACTTCTATAAAAGGTTCCAGCTGCTCCTCCTGTATCCTTTCCTGCACCACCTGCTCAAATGCCTCAATAAATGCAGGCACCAGCTCGGGCTTCATGCTCAGGCCGGCGGCATACTTATGACCACCGAATTGTATAAGGTACTGACTGCAGGCCTGTATAGCATCATGAAGGTCAAATCCCGGCACAGAACGGGCAGAGCCCACCACGACACCGTTAGCCTCCGTCAGGATAATCGTCGGCTTGTGAAACTGATCCACGATCCTGGAAGCCACTATAGCGATGACGCCCTGGTGCCAGTGCGGCTGATAGATGACGATCGATTTACGGTTTTCGTAATCGTGCTCTTCTATAATATCCAGCGCAGAGGAGGTGACATCCTTATCGAGCACCTGCCGCTCTGAATTGTTATCATGAATCAGGCGGGCCTTTTTCATGGCAGCGTCCTCATCCGTTTCGATCAGCAGCTCCACTGCATAGGAAGCATGCAGGATCCTGCCGGCAGCGTTAATCCGCGGACCGATCGTAAAGACCAAGTCCATCAGCTCCAGCTGTTTGCGGGCATTCACAATTTCCAGGATAGCTTTAAAGCCCTGCCGCTTTTTCTGATTGATCAGCTGCATCCCATAGTAAGCCAGTACCCTGTTCTCACCCGTGAGCAGAACAGTATCTGCAGCAATGCTCACCACGACAAAATCAAGGAGATCATACACTTCATGGAGATCGATACCGCTGCGCAGCGCATAAGCCTGCACCAGCTTAAATCCTACACCGCAACCACTCAATTCCTTGAAAGGATACGGGCAGTCGGACCGCTTGGGATCCAGTACGGCTACCGCATCCGGCACTTTATGTTCCGGCAGATGATGATCACAAATAATAAAATCAATTCCCAGCGATGCGGCATAATCGATCTTATCATGTTCCTTGACACCGCAGTCCAGTGCTATCACCAGCGAGTAGCCATGTTGCCGGGCATAGTCGATGCCATCCGTAGAGATACCGCATCCTTCGCGATTCCTGTCCGGAACATAATAACCCAGCCGGTCATAATGCGCCTTGAAAAAGGTATATAATAATGCAACAGCTGTAGTACCGTCTACATCATAGTCGCCATAAAACAGAACAGACTCGCCACTCTCTATAGCCCTCCTGATACGCGCTACCGCTTTATCCATATCCTTCATCAGGAAAGGATCGTGCAGCTGCTCAAGAGAAGGATTAAAGAAAAGTCCGGCTTCTTCCGCGTTGGTAATACCACGGAGCGCCAACAGCCTGCAGATCGAGTAATGAATCTTCAACTCCTGATGCAAACGGTCTACGATAGAAGCCTCTGGCTGCAGGATCACCCATTTTTTGAACTTCGGAGTTACTACCAATGCCTCTGCCATACCTCGCTAAATTACTCATATAAGGTGGATTTATGAGCATCCGGACATCATATAAGACTTTTCCATCAGCTTAAAACCATTCAAAGTTATCAACAACCCTTAACAAAATCAGATTTTGAAAAATGTGAATTATTTCTATAATCGTCTTATAAAATGTGTTAAAAAGCTATAATTATACTTTAACACAAAAACATAAAAATCTGATAAAATATTTTCTAAAATCTCTTATCATTCATTTTCCTTTAACTATCTGGTTTCAATAAAATATCCCAAAAGAATCCACATCACCCATTCACACCCCTGGTGATCACTGTGGAAATGTATTAAAACCGCTCCCGAATAAATTTGCTATACTATTGCAGAGCATCAGAAACCACTCTTTTATTCCCGCTGAGAATCGCGTAAAATTCATTCAATTGATGACAGGTAGGGAATATTGAATTCTCAGCCTTTACCTTTCTTTCTTTTCGCTCTGAAAACGGATGTACCAGGTACAGCGGAGCAGCAGTTACTGCTGCATATTGAACCGGATTTACTGCCGTTTCTTTCCGTGAAGACGGCCTTAAATGTAGTGGTCTCTTCACCTTTGTATTTCCTAATCGGCTGAAAAAGTGATATTTTTAAACCTGTAAACAATACCCGGAATGAGTAAACTTCCTGAGAAAATAGTGTACAACACGGTAGGAACGATCAAGATCGCCAGTGATAAATTCAAGGAATTACTGGAAGATCTTATCCAGAATAACCAGTATACAGAAGATGAAGGCAAACGGATCGTGCAGGATATCACCATCCAGATGGAGCAGTTCTCCAAAGAACTCCAGCTCAGGATACAGATCCAGGTAGATGAAACCATAGAAAAAATCCAGACACCGGTCAGGGAACAGGTCAACCTGCTGATGGTCCAGCTCAGGAACCAAATCCAGGAATTCTCTCTGAACAAAATTCTCGGCAAATAGTCTATATACCAGGAATCTTTCACTCATTCTTTATAAAGTACCTTGCAATATCCATGAACCACTCTTATACGTTGCCTCCGGTAAGCGAGGGCGAAATCGAGTTTTTAGAAGTCACCGGAGCACGGGTTCACAACTTGAAAAACATTGACCTGCGCATACCCCGCAATAAGATGACAGTGATCACCGGTCTGAGCGGTAGCGGTAAATCCTCTCTGGCTTTTGACACGATCTTCGCTGAAGGGCAACGCAGGTACATGGAAAGCCTGTCCAATTATGCCCGTCAGTTTATAGGTAACCTCGAGCGACCGGATGTAGAACAGATCTCCGGCCTCAGTCCTGTTATCTCTATTGAACAAAAGACGACCAACCGCAATCCAAGATCCACAGTTGGCACCACAACAGAATTGTATGACTTTCTCCGGCTGCTCTATGCCCGCCTGGGAGAAGCCTTTTCCTATAATACCGGAGAAAAAATGGTCCGGTTCTCCGAGGAACAGATCATCGAACATCTGCAGCAGCATTACTATGAGCAGGCGATTGCCATCCTTGCTCCTATGGTCAGGGGACGAAAAGGACATTACCGGGAGCTGTTTGAAGACATACGGAAAAAAGGTTACCTGAAAGTGCGGGTCGATGGAGAGATACTGGATATCACCCCTAAGATGCAACTGGACCGGTACAAGATCCACGATATAGAGCTCGTAGTCGACCGGCTGAAAGTCCAGGAGAAAGATCTGCAAAGGCTGAGATCTTCCATACAAACCGCTTTACAAGTAGGAAACGGATTGCTATTCATACAGGATTGGGACACTAAAAAGCTGGAAACCTTCAGTAAGACGCTCATGTGTCCAACGACCGGCCTGTCCTATGAAGAACCGTCTCCGAACACTTTTTCATTCAACTCTCCTTATGGCGCCTGCCCTGTTTGCAAAGGATTGGGCGTAGAGAAAAAAGCAGATTTCAGGAAGATCGTTCCGGATGACAGTCTTTCCATAGAAGCCGGCGGTATCGTAGCACTGGGACCATACAAGAATAACCATACTTATAAAACCGTCAGAGAGATCCTGAAGCTCAACGGTGATGATCTGAAGAAACCGATCAGCGAACTTTCACCTCAAAGCATTCAGTTCCTGATGTATGGCAATAACAATGAGAAAATCGCTATCACCTCTGACGATAAACAACCGCAGACCTATCACCTGAGCTATGAAGGTATCGCAACCCAGATAGAGCGGAGCTACCAGGACAATACTTCAGAAGCACTCAAAAACTGGGCGGCCAATTACCTGAGCGAATATGACTGTTCTGAATGTCACGGTTACAGATTAAAGAAAGAGTCACTCTGGTTCCTGATCAATGGACAACACATCGGCCGGGTTTCCAAACTGGATCTCAGTGAATTCATTGAATGGGTGAAAGACCTGAACAACTTCTTCCAGGGACAACAGGCAGTGATCGCCAGGGATATCGTCAAGGAGCTGACAGAACGCACACAATTCCTGCTGGATGTAGGATTGGGATATCTGTCACTGGACAGACCGACCGGCACCTTGTCCGGTGGAGAAAGTCAGCGCATCAGGCTGGCTACACAGATCGGATCGCAACTCATGGGCATCACTTATATATTAGACGAGCCGAGTATCGGTCTGCATCAGCGCGACAACGAACGCCTGATCAAAGCGCTGCGCAACCTGGCGGATATAGGAAACACGATCCTCGTTGTCGAACATGACAAGGATATTATGCTGGCAGCAGATTATATACTGGATCTCGGTCCGGGCGCCGGTGCACACGGCGGAGAGATCGTCGGCATGGGCACTCCTGCCACCTTTAAGAATGCCGGTTCGATTACCGCAGAATACCTCAATCACAGCCTGAAGATCGGGATTCCCGAAGAAAGACGGAAAGGCAACGGGCAATGGCTCCGCCTGAACGGTGCAACAGGACATAACCTGAAAGATGTTGACCTGCACATTCCACTGGGCACGTTAACTTGCATTACAGGCGTTTCAGGCAGCGGTAAATCCACCCTGGTCAATGACACGCTTTACCCTGTACTTAACCAACACATCTACCGCTCACCGCACAATCCTCTTCCTTACCGGTCAGTAGAAGGTCTGGAATACGTAGACAAAGTCATAGAGATCGACCAGTCGCCGATCGGCAGAACGCCACGATCCAACCCGGCAACCTATACCGGGGTATTTGACCACATCCGGGCGCTGTTCGCCAATGTTCCGGAAGCACAGATCAGAGGATATAAGCAGGGACGCTTTTCCTTTAATGTCAAAGGCGGCCGTTGCGAAGAATGCCAGGGCGGCGGTCTGAAGCTCATAGAAATGAATTTCCTTCCGGACGTATATGTCGAATGTCCCAAATGCATGGGCAAGCGATACAACCGGGAAACACTGGAGATCAAATACAAAGGCAAGAATATTTTCCAGGTGCTGGACATGACCATTTCTGATGCTGCGGAATTCTTTGAAAATATCCCCCAGATATACCGCAGGCTCAGCACCCTGGTGGATGTCGGGTTAGGTTATATCCGGTTGGGACAACCTGCCACCACCCTGTCAGGCGGTGAAGCTCAGCGCGTCAAGCTGGCGGAAGAATTGTCGAAAAAAGACACCGGAAGAACCTTTTACATCCTGGATGAACCTACAACGGGCCTCCATTTCGAGGATATCCGGGTATTGCTCGAAGTGCTCCAGAAGCTGGTGCAAAGAGGTAATACTATGGTCATTGTAGAACATAACCTCGATGTGATCAAAGTAGCAGACTATATCATCGATATTGGTCCGGAAGGCGGCAAAGGCGGGGGAAGGATTGTGGCGCAGGGAACACCTGAAGAAGTAGCCGGATCTCCATCTTCTATTACAGGACGGTTTATTAAAGAAGAGCTTAATCACCGATAAGATTTTAGCATTGATCCTGGAGATACGGCCGGTTAATCTAATGCTGTATACACTTGCAAAACCAGGTAAAGATCATATGGTTGATACATCCAAAGATCCGGAGCTGCCTGGAAATGCTCCAATAAAAAATCCCGAAGCTGTTAGCTCCGGGACTGGATAAAGAAGCAGATGTCACTTTTGGTTAAAAGCTAATGACTGCAGCAAGCAACATCGTCGGTTGGATTTTAGAACCTGATCCGTCATTTTTGAAGAAAAGCTCTTCATTCGCATATTTAACTCTCACCTCAGGGATAAAAGTCAATGGCCCGACATAGATGTTAGCATTCACAGTCGCATCAAAGAAAGACTTAGAGCCTATACCTGCTAATCCGTCAGGATCTCCAAAGTAACCCAGACGACCTCCCACGCTCAGGAAATCTGCTACAGGTCCTTGTGCATATAAATAAGTAGTATAGTATTTGGATTTGATCACCTCATCAGCCGCTGTCTTATCATTCTGATAGTGCAGTGCAGCGTTCAGACCCAACAAACCACCTTTCTCTTTACCGACATTAATAGTACCGGTAACGTCGAGCGAGTGGCGGAAAGAAGATTTCATTGTCTGATCTTCCTCATCCAGGAACGAACCGCCCACATAGTTGAGGTAGATACCTCCGTTGTCAGCGCTATATCCTAACTGAGAGCCCACAAACTTCTTTCTGGTCAAGACCTCTTTGGTATCCGTAGGATTCATGACCGCAACCATGAAATTGATCTTGTCTTTAGTGAAGTTCGCTTTCAGACCGGTGTGGTAGAACGGGCCGTTCTGGAAAGCCAGAGAAGTAGAGTACTGGAAATTACCGGTCGGCTCGATCACCTCATAACCGAAGAAGGTGCTGAAGGTACCCATGGTCAACTCAACAAACTCAGCCGGTTTATACGTCAGATATAGCTGTTTGATGACACCCGCAAATCCGTCACCGTTGGCAGCAAAGGCTCTCGGACCGAAAGCAAGGTCAGCCATAAAACCTACCTTACCGAAATCTTTGGACAACATCAGGTTGGCCATACCCAGGTTGAAAGAGTTGGCATTATAAGAGAAGGCTTCATAACCTACATCGTTAGTGACTTTAGGTGTGAAGTTCGTCTGTACGTAAGCATCAACTGAACCGGAAATTTCAAAAGGCAATTTGTCCTTCCAAGTAGTTTCGGTGGAATCAGTTTGTGCATCACTTACAAATGGCATTGCCAACATCGAGGCGTAGAAGAACAAATTCTTTTTCATACTATCTGTTTTATTTTTAAAGTTTAACCGAATTTATAGGTTGTTTTTCAAAAATTACATCATAATTATCCATTTAATATTTCCTTAAAAGTAGATTTTAATCAAAATTTCAGTAAAATATATTACATATAAATTATTATAAACCGAATAAATAAAATCATGATAACAGCAGACAGCATATACCTATTATCCTTATTTTCAATCTTAAACTTTTCTTAAACGCCCTATTGATGGCCTTTTAACATAATCGACGTAATATTATTAGTTGTATTAGTAGACAATGTCCTTGATTTAACTTTTACTATTTATTTCAACCTTTTATTAAACATTCGGAAAAGCAAACTATGGGAAGAAATGGCGATCAACCAGAGGGACTTTATCATCCTTCCTTCGAAAAGGATGCCTGTGGGATTGGTTTTGTAGCCAATCTTAAAGGCAAGCAGTCTCACGAGGTGATCACAGACGCACTCACCATGTTAGAGAACATGGAACACAGAGGTGGTTGCGGGTGCGAAAACAACACCGGAGACGGAGCGGGTATCCTTATCCAGGTTCCACACTTATATTATAAGGAGGAAGCCAGGAAATTGAACATTAATTTACCAGAAGCCGGTAAATACGGTACAGGTATTACCTTTTTTCCCAAGGATGTCAAACGAAAACAGAACTGCTTAGACATCCTGGACAGGACTGCTAAGCAACTTAACTTTACTATTCTGGGCTGGAGAGATGTTCCGGTCGACAACCAGCTGGTAGGCCCTACCGCGCTGTCCGTTGAACCGGCAGTTGCCCAGATCTTCATTGTTCCGAACTACCAGGTAGCAGATACACAGGCACTGGAAAGAAAATTATTCGTTTTCAGAAACCTGGTTACGCATACTATACACAAAGAGGTAGAAAACAGCAAGGACCAATTTTACTTTACCTCTTTATCCGCCAGCACTGTGATCTACAAAGGTCAGCTGACCACCTGGCAGGTAAAACCTTATTTTACAGATTTACAGAACGAGAATGTCACCTCGGCCATTGCTTTGGTACACTCCCGTTTCTCTACCAATACATTCCCAAAGTGGAAACTGGCTCAGCCTTTCAGGTTCATGGCCCACAACGGTGAGATCAATACGATCCGCGGTAACGTGAACTGGATGCGCACCAAAGAGACGTTGCTGGAATCTTCTCTCTTTACCAAAGAGGAGTTATCACTGATCCTTCCTATCTGCGATCCGGAGCAATCCGACTCAGCTAACCTGGACAACGTGGTAGAACTACTGTATCTCTCCGGCAGATCCCTTCCTCATGCCCTGATGATGTTGGTACCGGAAGCCTGGCAGGATAACGACCAGATGCCGGATTACAAAAAAGCATTCTACGAATATCATGACTGCTTATTCGAACCATGGGACGGACCGGCCTCTATCTGCTTCACAGATGGTAAGATCGTAGGCGCCACACTGGACCGGAATGGTCTGAGACCTTCCCGCTTTGTACTGACATCTGATGACAAGCTGGTCATGTCTTCTGAAGCAGGCGCTTTACCTGTAGACGAATCCAAGGCAATCCTGAAAGGTCGTCTTCAGCCGGGCCGTATGTTCATTGCCAACCTGGAAGAAGGTCGTATCATCAGCGACGAAGAGCTGAAATACAAGATCTGCAACGAGCATCCTTACCGCGAATGGCTGACCAAGAACAAAATCACTTTCAGCGATCTGCCGCAATCACCGCTTGTGGAGGAAAAGCTGTCAGAGAAAACTTTATTTGAACAGCAACAAGCATTCGGGTATTCAACTGAAGATGTGCGGGTGATCATCACACCTATGGCCAAAACGGCTTATGAGCCCCTGGGTTCTATGGGAACAGACACTCCGCTGGCTGTGCTTTCCGATCAAAGCCAGAATATCTCTAACTACTTCAAACAACTGTTTGCCCAGGTGACCAACCCACCGATCGACCCTATCAGGGAAAGACTCGTTATGAGCACCTTCTCTATGCTGGGTGGAGGTACTTCGATCCTGGAAACCAAACCTGAGAGCTGTAAGCAGATCAGCATTCGTCAGCCGATCCTGACAGATGCCGATATTGCCAAACTCAGATACATCAAGCATCCTGATTTTAAGGTCATTACAATCAGCACCCTCTTTCCGGCAACTGATAAGCCGGGCGCGCTGGAGCGGGCGATCAATAAGATCTGCAAACAGGCGGAAGAAGCACTGGAGAACGGCAATAATATCCTGATCCTTTCCGACAGAGGAGTAGATAAGGACAACGCTCCTATCCCTTCACTCGTTGCAGTAGGTGCTGTACACCACCACCTGATCAATAAAGGTTCCCGGATCAACTGCTCTCTTGTCGTAGAAAGCGGAGACATCAGGGAAGTGCACCACTTTGCAACACATATCGGCTTCGGAGCCAGCGCCATACACCCTTACCTGGCCTTCCAGACGATCTACAACCTCAATGAAGGTCCGTTAAAAGAGGCAGGTTACAGCAATGAGAAACTTGTAGAGAACTATGTAAAAGCAGCAAGCAACGGCCTGCTGAAGATCTTCTCTAAGATGGGTATCTCTACTTATCAGTCGTACCACGGTGCCCAGATCTTTGAGGTACTGGGATTAAGCAAAAAAGTAGTAGATAAATGTTTTGCTGGCACTCCTTCCAGGATCGGTGGCCTGGATTTCGATGATATAGCCAAAGAAGTGCTGACCCGCCATAACTATGCGTTCCCGGACAAGGATATCGTTAACCCGAGACTGGCAGTAGGTGGTGTATATCAATGGAAAAGAAGAGGTGAAGCCCATCTATTCAACCCTGATACGATTCACCTTTTACAATATTCTACGAAAAAAGGAGACTATAAGCTCTTCAAGCAATTCTCTGAAAAGATCAACAATCAGTCAGAGAAAGCGATCACACTGAGAAGTCTTTTTGAATTTGATTTCAGCAAGGCTCAGCCTATTCCTATCGAAGAAGTCGAGCCAGTAGAAAACATCATGAAGCGCTTCGCAACAGGTGCGATGTCCTTCGGCTCTATCTCTCACGAAGCACACACCACACTGGCTATTGCCATGAACCGCATCGGCGGTAAAAGCAACAGCGGTGAAGGTGGAGAAGACGAGATCCGGTTTGAGCCTAAACCGAACGGAGACAGCGAACGTTCCGCTATCAAACAAGTAGCGTCCGGCCGTTTTGGTGTAACCTCCTACTACCTGGCCAATGCAGATGAGCTGCAGATCAAAATGGCCCAGGGTGCAAAACCGGGAGAAGGAGGTCAGTTACCAGGCGATAAAGTAGACGAATGGATCGGTCGTACCCGCCATAGTACACCGGGCGTAGGCTTGATTTCTCCGCCGCCTCACCACGATATCTACTCTATTGAAGACCTGGCCCAGCTGATCTTTGACCTGAAAAATTCCAATCCTAAAGCAAGGATTAATGTCAAGCTGGTAGCGGAAGCAGGTGTCGGTACAATCGCTGCCGGAGTAGCTAAAGCTAAAGCAGACGTCATCCTGATCTCAGGTTACGATGGCGGAACCGGAGCTTCTCCGATATCCTCTATCAAGCATGCCGGCTTACCTTGGGAGCTGGGCCTGGCCGAAGCACATCAGACATTGGTCAGAAATAACCTCAGAAGCCGGGTCACGCTGCAGACAGACGGACAGCTGAGAACAGGAAGAGACATTGCCATCGCAACGCTTCTGGGAGCAGAAGAATACGGTATCGCTACTGCTGCACTGGTGGTAACCGGTTGCATCATGATGCGTAAATGCCACCTTAATACCTGTCCTGTCGGCGTAGCCACCCAGGATCCTATCCTGAGACAACGCTTCACCGGTGATCCTCAGCACGTGATCAATTTCTTCACTTTTGTAGCGCAAGAGTTGAGAGAGGTCATGGCAGAGCTGGGCTTCAGAACAGTTCAGGAGATGGTCGGACAAACTGATTTTCTGAAATCAAGAGAAGAGATCAGTCACTGGAAATCCAGAAAAGTAGAATTAGGAAATATCCTGTATAAAGTTCCTGCCGATGCATCCGTAGGTCTGTACAAGCAGATGGAGCAGGATCACGGTTTGGATAAAGTTCTTGACAATAAATTAATTGAAGCTGCCCGTCCTGCACTGGACAACAGCACTAAAGTGACGGCTTCCTTCGATATTATCAATACCGACAGATCCTGCGGTACAACCCTTTCTTATGAGATATCCTCCAGGTATAAGGGTGCAGGGCTGCCGAAAGATACTATCGAATTCAACTTCAGAGGTTCTGCAGGACAAAGCTTCGGCGCTTTCGGTGCGCCTGGTTTGCGCCTCAACCTGGAAGGTGAAGCCAATGACTACCTGGGCAAAGGCCTGTCCGGTGCCAGGATCACTGTATTCCCTGACAGGACTTCCAGCCTGAAAGCCAATGAAAACATCATCATCGGTAACGTTGCGCTGTATGGCGCTACTTCCGGAGAGGTTTTCATTAAAGGTATGGCCGGAGAACGTTTCTGTGTGAGAAACTCCGGTGCTACAGCAGTAGTAGAAGGAGTAGGTGATCACGGTTGTGAGTACATGACAGGTGGTATAGCTGTCATTCTCGGCTCAACAGGCAGAAACTTTGCTGCGGGTATGAGTGGCGGTATGGCTTACGTCTACGATGTTAACAACGAATTCCCTGTTAATGTCAACAAGGAAATGGTAGCACTGGAAATACCTGCTGAAGAAGATTTCGGGCTATTGCAGGATCTGATCAGCAAGCATGCTGAATTTACCAAAAGTGTCGTGGCAGAAGCCATCCTTCAAAACTGGAACGATGCTAAAAAGTATTTCGTCAAAGTAATGCCTACCGATTACAAACGGGTTTTAGCAGAAAGAAAAGCTAAAGCAGCAGCGGCCGTCAGCAATTAATTCAAAGAGAACACAAGAGTCAAGAAAAAAGATGGGAAAACCAACCGGATTTTTAGAACAAACCAGGGAACTGCCTGGATATAAAGCACCTGAAGAGCGTATCAAGGATTACAGAGAGTTCTATCTTGAATTTCCTGAAGAAAGGACACGCAAACAGGCTTCCCGCTGCATGGACTGCGGCGTACCGTTTTGTCATAATGGTTGTCCGCTGGGCAATATCATTCCTGAGTTCAATGATGCAGCCTACAACGGAGACTGGGAACTGGCGATTGAGATTCTTCATTCTACCAATAATTTCCCTGAATTCACCGGCAGAATATGCCCTGCTCCATGTGAAGCATCCTGTGTACTGGGTATCAACCAGCCGCCTGTAGCCATAGAACATATCGAAAAATCGATCATCGAAAAAGCCTATGCACTGAATATCGTAAAAGCCAATCCTCCTGTCCAGAGAACCGGCAAAAAAGTCGCTGTAGTCGGTTCAGGACCTTCCGGTCTGGCTGCGGCTGCCCAACTGAACAAGGCGGGTCATTCTGTAACAGTATTTGAACGGGCTGACAGGATCGGCGGATTGCTGAGATATGGTATTCCGGATTTCAAACTGGAAAAAACCGTTATCGACAGAAGAATTGCCATCCTGGAAGAAGAAGGCATCGTTTTCAAAACGAAAGCGGATATCGGCAACAATATACCGGTCAGCGAACTGACTGAAAACTTTGACGCTATCGTATTATGCGGCGGTTCTACAGTACCAAGGGATCTTCCTATACCTGGCAGACAATTCAAAGGTGTATACCCGGCTATGGAGTTCCTGAGCCAACAGAATAAACGCGTATCCAATATCGCTACGGAAGTAGATCACAGGAATATGCCTTATGCTAACGGGGACATCTTTGCGACAGGCAAAAATGTTGTGGTCATCGGAGGTGGTGATACCGGTTCAGACTGTGTGGGAACCTCCAACAGGCAAGGAGCTAAATCCATTACACAGATTGAGCTATTAGGTAAACCTCCTGTCAACCGTGATCCGAGCACACCATGGCCGCTCTGGCCTATGCAATTGCGGACTTCTACTTCCCATGATGAAGGTTGCGACCGCCGGTGGTCCATTCTCACCAAAGAGTTTATCGGTGATGAGGCCGGCGAACTGATCGGCATTAAGCTGGTAGATATTGAATGGGTAACCGTGGACGGACGGCCTCAGTTCAAAGAGCTGGAAGGTACGGAAAGAGTAATTCCTTGCGAACTTGCTCTTTTAGCAATGGGTTTCTTACATCCACAACATGAAGGTATGCTGAAAGACCTGGGATTAGAGCTGGATGCCAGAGGCAACATAGCTGCCAGCAATTACCAGACATCCAACCCTAAGATATTTACCGCGGGTGACATGAGAAGAGGACAATCCCTGGTTGTATGGGCCATTTCTGAAGGCCGTGAAGCAGCCAGAGCCGTAGATATCTACCTGACCGGTGAAAGTAAGCTGGAATCTAAAGATCAGGGGAGATTGCAGGTCAATCGTTAGAAAAATAAAAACCAATAACCATAATAAGAGTCACTCGATGAGTGGCTCTTATTTTTTAAAGCCTTTCTCTATTTACTTTCTCTGCGATCAAAATCAGCTATTCACAAAAAGAAAAAGGGCAAACCATAAGTTTGCCCCATATATCTTTCAGCAAGAGAATAGATTACAAATTAGCCAATCCTTTTAAAAGGTTGCGGCTCACCACTATCTTCTGCACTTCTGTTGTACCTTCATAGATCTGGGTGATCTTGGCATCACGCATAAGACGCTCTACGTGATATTCTTTTACATAACCATAACCACCATGTATCTGGACCGCCTCAATAGTTGTCTTCATAGCCACTTCAGAGGCAAAAGATTTAGCCATAGCTGCAAGAGTACTATAATCCTCACCATTATCTTTCATCCAGGCTGCTTTGAGGATCATCAGGCGAGCTGCCTCGATCTCCGTAGCCATATCGGCCAGCTTGAACTGGATAGCCTGGTGATTACAGATCTCCGTTCCGAAGGCTTTACGGACTTTTGAATAAGCCAGCGCCAATTCAAAAGCGCCGGAAGCTATACCCAATGCCTGGGCAGCTATACCAATCCGGCCGCCGTTCAGCGTATTCATCGCAAAAGTAAACCCGAAACCATCTTCACCGATCCTGTTCTCTTTAGGCACTTTTACATCCGTAAACATCAGCGTGTGCGTATCGGAAGCACGGATACCCAGCTTATCTTCTTTAGCTCCGATCACAAAACCCGGCATATCGCGCTCTACGATCAGCACATTGATACCTTTATGACGCTTGCTGACATCTGTCTGTGCTATCACCAGGTATATTTCGGCTTTACCACCGTTAGTGATCCAGTTCTTCGTTCCATTGAGTAAATAATAATCACCCTTATCTTCTGCTATTGTTCTTTGAGAAGTCGCATCCGATCCTGCTTCCGGCTCAGACAGCGCAAAAGCGCCCAGGCACTCTCCGGAAGCCAGACGGGTCAGGTATTTCTGTTTTTGCTCTTCCGTACCATACTTTTCAAGACCCCAGCATACCAGGGAATTATTGACAGATACGATCACAGAAGCAGAAGCATCTATCTTAGAGAGCTCTTCCATCGCTAAAACATATGAAATGGTATCCAGGCCACCTCCACCATACTGTGGATCGACCATCATACCCAGGAAACCCAGCTCAGCCATCTGCTTTACTTCTTCCGTCGGATATATCATGTCACGATCGCGATCTACAACTCCGACCTTGAGAACATTCTGAGCGAAGTTTCTCGCCATGTCTCTGATCATCAGTTGTTCTTCTGTGAATTGAAACTGCATTATTATTAGTCTTTAATTTTGGAATGCGCGAATTTACTGATTTTTCAGCTGTTTTTGAATCTTTTTAACGATGTCGGTCGTTGAAAATCCAGGTACCTGCTCGATAATTTTTACAAATCCGCCCAGCTTCAGCACCAGTTCCCTGCCTACGATCTCATCTTCATCATAGTCTCCGCCCTTAACCAAAACATTCGGACGCACCTGTTTGATCACCTCCAATGGCGTATCTTCAGAAAAAGGTATTACGTAATCTACAAACTCCAGCGATGCGAGTACTGCCAGCCTGGAATCCAGCGGAAGAATCGGCCGGTCAAACCCCTTCAGCCTCCTGATGGAAGCATCATCGTTGATAGCGACGACCAGTATATCCCCTATCCGCTTTGCCTCATAAAGGGTTTTGATATGCCCCTTATGAAGGATATCAAAACAACCGTTGGTAAAAACGATTTTCTTACCCTTTTCCCGTATTGCCTTAAATATGGGTGAGATCTCTCCTCTTAAGATCTTTTTGTGATAATTACTTTGCATGACATTTTCCCTTCCTATTTTCTGGAAGGATTGATTAGAGCCAACAAGATAAGACTTAAAATTCCGCTAAGAAAGACCCCGCTAGTCTGAGTTGCCCAAATCATTGTTCCTAATGCTCCACCTATCACTTCATTAATGCCGTAGAGCAATAAAATGGCACGGATAGCCAGCGGATAAGCACCGATTCCTCCCGGTGTTGCGACCATGGCAAAGCCTCCGAATATAAGACACGCTAAAGCGGATAAGATCCCCAGATCTGCTGTTTCAGACAAAGCCCTGAAACCCAGGTAGATCATCATCAGGTAACAAAACCACATCGCCAGGGTCAGGAACAGGAATTGCTTAAAATCCTTCATATAGCGGATAGAAACAATACCTTCCATCAATCCCCTGAAACGGTTCACAAGTGTTTCTTTGAGCTTCTCCCAGCCATGCTTTCTGACAATATATACAGAGATGAGCGCCAATACTACGATGATCGCTACCGGAATTCCATATTTCAGTAAAAGATCAGGATCCTGAACTTCTCCGTTCTTATTGATCACCGTATCCCTGAACAGACCGTAGATCAGATCATACTCCGACAACAACAATATGCCCAGTAAGGACAACAAGCAGATCAGGTCGATCAGCCTTTCCACCACCATTGTTCCTATGGATTTTTCCACCGGGACATCTTCATATTTAGCCAAAATGCCGCAACGGGTAACCTCTCCCAATCTCGGGATAAAAAGGTTGGCAAAGAACATCACGTTAATGGAAAAAAAAGTATTCCAGAGCCCGGGATTGAATCCTACCGGTCTCAGCATCAACCGCCAGCGCTGCGCACGCACAAGGTTACTGATCAATCCGAAGATCAGGGGCATAGATAACCAGAAATAGTCGGCCCTGCCAAAAGACTCGAGCGTACCATCTCTCTGTTCCGGTGTCATCTGATTGATGAACCAATAAACGAGTCCAACGCCCAACCCCAGAGAAAGGAAGAGCTGAATAATGTTGCCAATACGGATTTTCAAGGTATTAGTGAATTAACGGGTCAACTGATTCTGGTCATCAGGAAAGACGACCTTAGGCTGATGGTTCTTGGCCTCATCATACTGCATCAGCGCATAAGCTATGATGATGATCTTATCTCCCACAGCTACTTTCCGGGCGGCAGGACCATTCAGACAAATTTGTCCTGAACCTCTCTCCCCTTCTATCACATAAGTTTCAAATCGCTCACCGTTGTTGACATTGACGATCTGAACTTTCTCATGCGGTAAAATACCGGACGCTTCCAGGATATTGACGTCAATGGTGATACTGCCAACATAGTTAAGGTTGGCTTCCGTAACAGTCGCACGGTGAATCTTTGACCTGAATACGTGTAAAAACATCGTAGAGCAAAAATAGTAATTTTAAAACAAGAGATTGTCGATCAATCTTACTTCTCCTACCTGTACGGCTATGACAGCCAGGTTCTCACCTTTGGGGTTCCATTCCGACAAAGGTTTAAGAGTTTGATAATCAACTAACTCAAGATAATCAACCTCTAAAGCATCCATTTTGTTCAGATCTTCAATATAACCTTTCGTTAATACCGGAATTGACACATTTCTGTCTGCATTTTTAAGTTTTTCAAGCGTTTGCGACAGCAATAATGCCATCTGCCGGTATTCAGGTGTGAGCCTTCTGTTTCTTGAGCTCATCGCCAGGCCGTCCGGCTCTCTGACAGTAGGACAACTGATCAGCTCTATAGGCCAGCCGGTATCTTTCAGCAGCTTCCGGATCACCATCACCTGCTGATAATCTTTAGCCCCGAAGAATACTTTATCCGGTCTGACAAGACTGAAAAGTATGTGCACGACTTCTACCACGCCTTCGAAATGGCCGGGCCTCTTGGCAGCTTCCAGGCACTGACCGATATATCCCAGGTCCAGGGTGTACTTCCGGTGACCATCTGAAGGATAGATATCTTCTACGGAAGGAAGAAAAACCGCATCACATCCGGCCTGCATCAGCATTTCCAGGTCCTGGTCAACAGAAACCGGATATTTGAGAAAATCCTGCTGGTTATTGAACTGGGTTGGATTAACAAAGATGCTAGCCACTACAAAATCAGTCTGGACGCTGGCGGCCTGTATGAGACTGATATGCCCGGCATGAAGAGCACCCATGGTAGGAACAAAACCAATTTTGCCGGAACGGTTCTCCCACTCCGCACGTTTTTTAACCAGGGTACTCCTGTCGTATATTATTTCCAAAGTAGACTGCCTTTACTTCCCAAAAAGACACCAATATACACATCTATTATAAAAGGTAGAATTTTCGTACTTTTGTAAATCGTTTAAATCTTGCCAAGATATAAAAATAGGATTTCCTGATATGGAGAAAAAAAGAGTTTTGTTGGTGTCTCAGGAAATGGACCCATACTTAGTTTTAACTGAAATTGGTAACATCGTTAAAAAAATAGCACCCTACGTTCACGACAATGGCATGGAAGTCCGCGTGCTGATGCCGAGATTCGGAGTGATCAATGAAAGACGTAACCGTTTGCACGAAGTTGTAAGATTATCAGGAATTAACATCATTATTGATGACGAAGATCATCCACTGATCATTAAGGTCGCGTCCCTGCCGGGAGCCCGCATCCAGGTTTATTTCCTCGACAACGAGGACTTCTTCAAACGAAAACAGGTATTCAGAGATGATGAAGAGGTTTTCTTTGAAGATAATGCCGACCGGATGGTCTTCTTTTCCAAAGGAGTTCTGGAAACTGTCAAGAAATTCGGATGGTCTCCGGATATCATTCACTGCCACGGCTGGATGAGCAGTCTTATCCCGATGTATATTAAGACAGTTTACTCCAAAGACCCGGTTTTTGCACACACAAAGACCGTTTTCAGTGCCTATCAGAACGAATTCACGGAAACATTGCCTGAAGACCTGATCCGCAAGGCGAATATTTCTGAAGAAATTCCGGAATCAGCCCTCGATCTGTTATCAGCCCTCGATCATCACAGCCTCAATAAATCAGGTGTCAGCTTTGCAGATGCGATCGTCTGGGGAAGCCCGGAAATTGAAGGCTTTAATGAGCTGGTTCAGCTGGCCGAAGAAAAACACACCCTTGAACATACCAATGAGCTGGATTTAGCACCTGCTTACCTGGAATTCTACAATAAGCTACTGTCTTAATGACGTTATAAACCTATGACATTTACGAGAATAAACACCCTACTGGCCGCAGTAATACTTTTACTGAGCGCCTGTAAGAAGGATCGTGGCTTTGGCAGTGACCTGCTCCCGGGAGAAAATCCATTCGACCTGATCTATGATGAATCCACTGAACTGACTGTTTCAACGATATATGAATCTCCTTTGAGAACAGACAGGATGTTATTCAACTACCTGGGTCACCTTGAAAATGCCGTATTCGGAAAAAACACGGCCAGCAATACGATACAATTCGGTCTTCCGACCGCTGTTCCGAGTGCAGACCTGGGACCATTTACAGTAAAAGATGTCAACCTTTATCTCTTCTACGACAATACTTTCGGGGATACGATACAACCTGTAAGCTGGGATGTCTACCCGCTGACCCAGGTACAAGACACAAGCATCATACGCAAATCTGATTACGTACCTGCTTACGGAATTTTCAAGTTAGGAGGGATCAGCAACTATTTTGTACAGCCTAACACGCCCCAGAGGTTAACAGATAAAGATACCACTGCCGGAACGACCGGATTCATCAAATTCCCGCTGGACCAGGGTCTGGGCACTACCCTGATCAGCTATATCAATACCCCGACCATTACCAGCGATTCACTTTTCCGCATTCAATTTCCGGGAGTATATATTCAACCGGCGATCAGCCAGCCAGGCAATGTCATGATACAGCTGGACTTAACTAATACAGCCGGCGGCATATACATCAATATGATCGATAAGAACGGCGAAACGCAAACCATGTTCGTTCCGATCTACAATTCGACCTTCCTGCACACCGGTTTCAAACATGATTATAATGGCACCACAGTTGCCAATGCCATCAGTCAGGGTTCCCTCGCAGGCGATCTGACAGGCTACATTCAATCCCAGGCAGGCGTCAAAACAGAGATACAGTTCAATGGCGGTCTGGAGAAATTCAAAGGAAAACTGATCAACAAAGCAGTGGTAGAGGTATTCGAAATCCAGGCTCCTGACAACGGAAATCAGCGTGTAAGAAATATCTATCCGCTGAAGAAAGGAGCATCCGGAGAAAATGTCACGCTTAAAGACTACTCTTCCGACCTGTTCGGACCGGCGTATATAGATTCTTCAAAAACAGATAATTCCGGTAAAAAAATTATAAGATATGAAGTAAATATTACTAACTTAATCAAGAATATCGCATTAGGTAAAGACACAGACAATGGAATCTATCTTACCAATTATCCTGTCTTTGATGAGACACCGACCTTTATCCTGAGTGAATCGGCCATTCAGAGTCAGCACATAGAACCCGCTACCCTGATATTTGCCGGCCCTAAGAACAGCGACGAATCCAAAAGGATGAAACTGAAAATATGGTACACCAACCCTAAATAATACCTATATTAAATAATTAAACAGATTGAATATGTGCGGAATAGTGGCATATATAGGGGACAAGAAAGCATATCCTATAATTATAAATGGTTTAAAAAGACTGGAATACAGGGGTTACGACAGCGCCGGAATAGCTTTGTTAGACGCAGACAACAACCTGAATGTATATAAAAGGCAAGGTAAAGTAAGCAGCCTGGAAGATCACGCAAGAGGCAATAATATAGAAGGATCCATCGGGATCGGTCACACCAGATGGGCTACGCACGGAGAAGCCAACCACGTAAATGCACACCCGCACTATTCTAACGATGGAGACATCGCACTGATACATAACGGTATTATTGAAAACTACCACTCCCTGAAAACAGAACTAAAAAACAGAGGTTATGTTTTTAACTCCGACACAGATACGGAAGTGCTGGTTCATCTTTTCAGCGACATAAGAAGCAAAACAGGCCTGCCGCTGGAAGAGTGTGTCAGAATCGGACTGAATGAGGTTGTGGGCGCTTATGCAATTGTCGTTTTATCTAAATCTGAACCGGACAGGCTGATCGTAGCCAAAGTCAGCAGCCCGCTTGTGATCGGATACGGAAATGATGAATTTTATGTAGCATCTGACGGTTCGCCACTGGTAGAATACACAAGAAAAGTCACTTATCTGGAAGACGGACAAATGGCGATTCTTCAAAAAGGAAAAGGTATCCAGCTGAAATCCATTTCAGATAATTCTATCCAGACCCCATATATCGATGAGTTAAAATACAAGCTCGAAGAGCTCGAAAAAGGCGGCTTTGAACACTTTATGCTCAAAGAGATTTTCGAGCAGCCTAAAGCGGTTTATGACAGCGTACGGGGAAGAACCAATGCACATAAGCACACCGTTACGCTCGGCGGTGTCCAGGAATTTGAAAATACCTTTAAACAAGCCAAAAGGATCATTTTTGTTGCCTGCGGCACATCCTGGCACTCTGCCCTGATCGGTGAATACCTTATTGAAGAACTGGCCAGGATACCGGTAGAAGTAGAGTACGCCAGCGAATTCAGATACAGAAATCCTATTATCGGAGAAGGAGATATCGTTATCGCCATTTCTCAATCCGGTGAAACGGCAGATACCAAAGCTGCTTTGGAACTCGCACAGGCAAAAGGGGCTTTTACGTACGGTATCTGCAACGTAGTAGGCTCGGCCATTTCCAGAATGACAGATGCCGGATCGTACACCCATGCAGGCCCGGAGATCGGCGTAGCTTCCACCAAAGCCTTCACTACCCAGGTGACGATTCTTTCCCTGATGGCGCTGCAACTGGCAGACCTGAAAGGAACGATCTCCAAATCCAAGCTGAACGAATACATTTCCGAATTTGACGCCATTCCGGGCAAAATCGAAAGAATACTCGAACAGAATGAGCTCATCAAAGAAATCAGCGCTCAATTTGTCGATTCGACCAATTTCCTGTACCTGGGCAGAGGCTTCAATTTCCCTGTGGCGCTGGAAGGTGCGCTCAAGCTGAAGGAAATCTCCTACATCCATGCAGAAGGCTACCCTGCAGCAGAAATGAAGCACGGCCCTATCGCGCTGATCGACGAGAACATGCCGGTATTGGTGATCGCTCCTTCTGTATCTCATTATGAAAAAGTGGTTTCCAATATTGAAGAAGTAAAATCCAGGAAAGGCAGGATCATATCTGTAGTAACGCAGGGAGATACTGAGATCGAGCGCTTGTCCAATTACATCATCACCATACCCGAAACAGCTGAATTCCTGACGCCGTTACTGAGTGTCATACCATTGCAATTACTTTCTTATCACATTGCCGTGATGAGAGGCTGTGACGTAGATCAACCGAGAAATTTAGCAAAGAGTGTGACCGTCGAATAAAACGATTACACCCAGCACAAAATATAAAGAGGCTGTCCTTCCGGACAGCCTCTCATTTTTAAGGGTAATAATGCCAAAAATTATTTAGCAGCAGCAAATCTTTTGGAAACCTCTGCCCAGTTCACCACATTCCAGAATGCTGTGATATAATCCGGACGACGGTTCTGATAATGCAGATAATAAGCATGTTCCCATACATCCAGTCCCAGGATAGGTGTACCTTTTACTTCGGCAACATCCATTAATGGGTTATCCTGGTTAGGAGAAGAAGTTACTGCCAGCTTACCATCGGACTTGACGATCAGCCAGGCCCAGCCTGAACCGAATCTGGTCGCTCCTGCTTTAGAAAACTCTTCTTTAAATGCTGCAAAAGAACCGAATGCCGCATTGATAGCATCCGCCAGCTCGCCTGTCGGCTCTCCGCCTGCATTAGGACCGATCACCGTCCAGAACAGGGAGTGGTTATAATGCCCGCCACCGTTGTTTCTGACAGCCGGTGAATATTTGGATACAGAAGCTAAAAGTTCTTCAAGAGATTTACCCTCCGCATCAGTGCCGGCAATGGCAGCATTAAGGTTAGTCACATAAGCTGCATGGTGCTTGCCGTGGTGAATCTGCATTGTCTGCGTATCAATGTGCGGTTCTAATGCATCATGCGCATAAGGTAATGAAGGTAATTCAAATGCCATGTTAATGATTTTTTGGTTTTATACAAATCTATATAAGTAAAACGGTCTATGCTACTTTAAGTTTGTCAGTTCCGGATTTATTTATCTTTTCTTCTGCAAATTCCCTGGTCAGCACAAAAGATTCCACGCCTTCCTGGGAAGGGATCTCATACATTACATCATTAATGATCGCTTCCATGATAGATCTCAATCCGCGGGCGCCGAGCTTATTCTCCATAGCCTGATCCACAATATAATCCAGTGCCGCTTCTTCTACTTCAAACCGGACACCTTCCAGCTCAAACAGCCTGGCATATTGCTTGATCAACGCATTCTTTGGTTTGGTAAGGATGTTTTTCAGCGCCACTTTATCCAATGGTTCCAGATACGACAGAACAGGCAAACGCCCCAGTAATTCAGGAATAAGACCGAAATTCTTCAGGTCAGCATGCGTGACATACTGAAGCAGATTATCCTGGTCGATCAGGCGATCTTCTTCTTTCTTTTTGAAACCTATCGCCTGGCGCTGCACCCTGTTGCCTATCAGGCGTTCAATGCCGTCAAAGGCTCCGCCACAGATAAAAAGGATATTTTTGGTATCGACCTTGACCAGCTTCTGATCCGGATGCTTGCGGCCTCCCTGCGGCGGCACCAATACTTCCGTTCCTTCCAGCATTTTCAGGAGTGCCTGTTGCACACCTTCGCCTGAAACATCCCTGGTGATAGATGGGTTGTCACTTTTGCGGGCGATCTTATCGATCTCATCTATATAGACGATACCTTTTTCAGCAGCAGGCACGTCATAATTGCAGACCTGGAGCAATCGTGTCAGGATACTTTCCACATCTTCACCTACATACCCGGCTTCCGTGAATACGGTTGCATCCACAATTGCAAAAGGTACATTCAACAACTTGGCAATTGTCTTGGCAATCAGTGTTTTACCGGTACCGGTTCTGCCAACCAGCACAATATTGGATTTTTCGATCTCTACTTCGTCCTCCCTGACCTGGTGATTTAATCTTTTGTAATGGTTATAGACCGCTACAGAGATGATCTTTTTCGCTTCATCCTGCCCGATAATGTAATCATCCAGGAAAGTTTTGATGGTCTTAGGCTTCAGATGATCCGGCATCTGAAAACCCTGGTTGTTTTTCTGATGACGCAACTCTTCATTGACAATCTGCTGAGCCTGGCCCACACAATTCTCACAAATATGTGCTTCCATACCAGCAATCAAGATCAATACTTCATTTTTGGGCTTACCGCAAAATGAACAAAATTGCATATTTCGTTTCGACATAATCAATAAAAAAAGAGGTATAAAAATAGCCAACCGGGACCTAAAAAGGTACAGTTGGCTAATCATTATCTCAATTACATCCCAAGTAGGGAATGTAATTACTTATTTCTCTCCAGAACCTCGTCAATCATACCATACTCTTTCGCTTCATGTGCCATCATCCAGTAGTCTCTGTCAGAGTCTTTTTCGACCTTGTCTACTGACTGACCGGTGTGGTGGGCGATAATTTCGTATAATTCTTTTTTGAGTTTCAGTACTTCTTTGAGCGTAATCTCCATATCAGACACCTGGCCCTGTGCGCCACCCATCGGCTGGTGTATCATTACACGGCTATGCTTCAGCGCAGCCCGTTTACCACTGGCACCCGCGCAAAGCAATACAGCGCCCATGGAAGCTGCCATACCTGTACAGATAGTGGCTACATCAGGGCGGATATACTGCATGGTATCGTAAATGCCTAATCCTGCATATACGCTACCGCCAGGACTGTTGACATAGATCTGCACGTCTCTTTTTGCATCTACGGAATCCAGAAAAAGCAATTGCGCTGTGATAATGTTGGCTACGTAATCATCTACAGCCGTACCGAGAAAGATGATCCTGTCCATCATCAAACGGGAAAATACGTCCAGAGCGGCAATATTCATCGGCCGTTCTTCGATAATATTCGGTGTGAGATTAGTAACCGTATGTTTGAGGTATTGATCTACCCCCAAGCCGGAAAGACCGCGGTCTTTCACAGCATAGTTTCTGAATTCTTTTCCTAAATCCATGTTTAGCCTTTTTATGCTTTGAAGAAATCGTCGAAGCTGACTGCTTCTTCTTCGACGGAAATTTGTTGTTTGATAAAACTAAACAACTTTTGTTCCATCACCGCATCAAATGACTTTTTGACATGTTCTTCCTTAGCCAGCATATTATTGTTCAGCATTTCGAGGTCTTCTTCAGAAAATCCGCCACCTGCCGGGCTATATGCTTTCAGCTGCTGACGCAGTGCTTCTTTTGAATATTCTTTTACCTCTTCGAAATCTCCTTTCAGGTCATTCTCTTTTGAGATCTTGTTCACGATCAGCGACCAACGGAGATTACGGGCGAAAGCCGGGTATTCTTCTTCCAGCACTTCATCAGTAATCGGTTTCTCATTAGATACCTTGATCCAACGCTTCAGGAAATCATCCGGAAGGGCGATCTCTGTCTGATCCAGCAGCGTATTGAAGATTCTTTCATTCAGCTTGCCATTCTCACTCTGAGCGATATAGCTGGATAATTCCTCCTGCAATTTATCTTTCGCTTCCTCTGCTGATTTCACGGCGTCCGGACCGAATACTTTATCAAAGAACTCCTGATCCAGCTCTGCTTTCTCCATCCTGGAAATCCGTTCAACTGTCAGCTGGAACGCTGTTCCCAGATCTGCCGGCTCTTCTTGCAGGCCCAGTACATGCTTCACTACTTTATCCCTGTCTCTGTCCAGCGCAGCAAACAGATCCGCAGTTACAGCAGTATCCCCTGCCTTAGCTTTTAACAACTCCGCCTTGAGCGCTTCATCTTTTACGATTTCCAGGTTGATAGGTCCGGAAGCTTCCACACCGCCTTCTTTAGGCTGGCCATCTTTCAGCTCTACAAATTTCACCTGGAGAATATCTTTTTCTTCGATCTGACCTTCCGGGAAGGACATTTTACCATAACGGGTTCTCAGGTTATCCAGCTCTCTTTCCAGTAATTCATCGTCAATATTTACCTTCGGAGCTTTCACTACCGTAGCAGCACTCAGAACGTCCAGCTTAAAGTCAGGAGCCAGCCCCAGCTCAAATTCCATGGTGTACTCACCCGGCTGGTTGATATCGAACTGAATATCCGCAGGAACCGGTAAAGGGCGACCCAGTATCTCCAGCTTATTTTCCTCAATGTATCCATTGATGCTATCATTGACGATCCTGTTGAGTTCATCAACGAGCACACCGGTACCATACATCTTTTTGACCAATCCTGCAGGCACCATACCTTTCCTGAAGCCGTTCATCGCTACATTCTTGCGGAATTTCGTCAATGCCTGTTCCACTTTAGGCAGGTAATCTTCCTGAGTCAGCGTTATGCTCAGAATAGCATTTAGCGCATCAGTATCCTTTCTGGTAATATTCACAGTAACACAGTTTTTCTATAAAGAATAAAGACTTCCCCCAGTGAAAGAAGAAGTCCGTTGTGCGGATGAAGGGACTCGAACCCCCATGGTTGCCCGCTAGATCCTAAGTCTAGTGCGTCTACCAATTTCGCCACATCCGCGATTTCTAAAGCGATGCAAAGGTAAGGTTATTGATCCACTTTTCAAATACTTTCCGGATAACCCTTTGGAGAAAATTTCTTTAAGTATTTTCATGCCTTAAAGCAATTCAAGAACTTTTGTCTAAATTATCGTTATAATAGAGTACAATAGCTTTTATAACCGGAAGTTTATATGGTCCACGTAGAAATCGATGAAGAAAAGGAACGGAAAGAAATCTTAAAAGAATACCGGCAGCTGGTCAAAATGACGTCTTCCCGCATGAAGCCGGGAGATGACAAACGGCTGAGAAGAGCTTTTGAGATAGCTGTGGATGCTCATAAAAATCAGCGCAGAAAATCCGGGGAACCATATATCTTCCACCCGCTGGCGGTAGCAAAGATCGTTGCTTCCGAGATCGGGCTCGGTACCACTTCCGTCATTTGTGCGCTCCTTCATGATACTGTAGAAGATACCGAGATCACCCTGGAAGACATCAAAAGAGAGTTCGGGGATGAGATCGTTACCATGATCGACGGCCTGACCAAGATCGGCAAAATATCCTCCCAGTCCGAATCCCTCCAGGCTGAAAACTACCGCAAGATATTACTGACGCTCAGCGACGATATCCGGGTCATCCTGATCAAAATTGCGGACAGACTGCATAATATGCGTACGCTGGACACTGTACCCCGTAAGAACCAGCTCAAAATTTCTTCAGAGACCATTTACCTGTACGCTCCGCTGGCGCACCGGCTGGGACTCTACTCTATCAAAGGAGAGCTTGAAGATCTGGCCATGAAATATACCGAAACGGAAAAGTATAAAGAGATTGCCAGGCTGCTGAACGATACCAAAAAAGAACGCAACAGGTTTATCAATGAATTTATCCGGCCGTTACAGGAAGATCTCAATAAAGCCGGACTGAAAGCGAACATATTCGGCAGGCCCAAATCTATTTCTTCCATCTGGAGCAAGATGAGAAAGAAAGGCATCAGCTTTGACGACGTATATGACAAATTTGCAATCAGGGTTATCCTGGAGTCTGTTCCTGAAAAAGAGAAAGAAGATTGCTGGCGGGCCTATTCTATTATCACCGATCAATATAAACCGAGCCCCAACAGGCTGAGAGACTGGCTTTCACATCCGAAGGCCAACGGTTATGAATCCCTTCATACGACTGTAATGGGTCCCAAAGGTAAATGGGTGGAGGTACAGATCCGCTCCAAACGTATGGATGAGATCGCAGAAAAAGGCCTGGCTGCCCATTATAAATATAAGGAGAACAGGTTCAAGAATCACAGCGCTGCCGAAGATGCCATAGAAAGCTGGCTTCTGCAGGTAAGAGAATACCTGCGCAACCCGGAAACCAACCCGGTGGACTTCATCAATGATTTTAAACTGCAGTTATATACCAAGGAGATTTACACCTTTACTCCTAAAGGGGAACTAAAGATCCTGCCGATCGGCGCTACTGCACTGGACTTTGCTTACAATATTCACACTGCTGTAGGAGATACCTGTATCGGGGCTAAAGTCAACAATAAGCTGGTACCGATCAGCCATGTGCTGCAAAGCGGCGACCAGGTAGAGATCATTACTTCCAAGAAACAAAAACCTTCTGAAGGCTGGCTCAGTATCGTAACGACTTCCAGGGCGCAGGCCAAGATCAAAAACTCGCTCCGGGAGGATAAAAAGATCATAGCAGAAAGTGGTAAAGAAATACTGGAAAGAAAATTAAAGCAATATAAAGTTCCGCTCTCCAGCGAAAACCTGCAGGTGCTGATCAACTTCTTCAAGGTACCCAGCGCACTGGATCTTTACTATAATATCGCTACCAATCAGCTTGATCTGGGCAAACTCAAATCCCTCCATATTTCCGGTCACAGCTTAGAAATACCTAAGGCTGAAAAAAAAGTTTCTTCAGGAGAAGATTACCAGGAAAGGAACAACAACATCGACAAGAATGCGGAACTGATCATCTTCGGCGAATCTTCCAGCCAGTTTCCCTATGAATTTGCCAAATGTTGCACCCCTATCCCGGGCGATGATGTGGTAGGTTTTATTTCGATCAACGGCGTTATTAAAATACACCGGACCAACTGTAACAATGTCATCAACCTGATGTCCAAGTACGGATACCGGATCGTCAAAACCCGGTGGACATCCAATCAATCACCTGCTTTCCTGACAGCTATCGAGATCAACGGCATAGATGATATCGGCGTCATCAACAAGATCACGCACATCATATCAGCGGACATGAAGGTCAATATGCAGTCCATGGCTCTGGAATCTAATAACGGGATTTTCGAAGGCACCTTCAAGGTATTTGTAAAAGACCAGAATCAGTTGCAGAAATTACTGGACAAACTGAAATCGCTCAACGGGATTCTTTCTGTCCACCGGATCGAAGGTTAACGCTACTTTTCGATCACGTAAGTGCCGGCTAATCTGTCGTGTAAAGCTCTTCTCTTATCATCGAAGATCACCATTATATATCCTATCATGAAGATGATGGCAGAAATGATCTTTCCGAAATACCTTAACAGCGAGGTCGCAGGTGTCAAAGGCCTGTAGTTGGTGTCAGTCACTTTCAGTCCCATGGCTATTTTACCTATCGTTCCCTGGTGCCTGCTGGTTTCAAAATATACAAAATAGGCCACAGAGATGATCAGCCCCAATAAACTACCCGGGCTATATATTACCCTGACTATGCCAGGACCATATTCCGTGCCTGTGGCAAAAGACAACACACCCAGTATCACAGAAAGGATCAAACCATCTATCAGGTAAGCCACCAATCTGACTCCAAAGCCGGCATACTCTACCCTCCCTGTGCCTCCGGCACCTTCACCATATAAATCTCTGTGCTCCATTTATTTTTCTTTTCTTTTTAAGGTAAAGAATATAAATGATTCCTGTAAAGCCATTCACTGGTTATTTATTCGCTTCCCTTTTTGACGATCATCATGCTGACATCATTATTCATAAAAAATGTCCTGCCATCTCTGGCGCAATATTGAAAAGCATAAACCGGATAAGTCATAAAATAAGGTGTGCGGTACAAAACTGTATCGGAATATTCCGGAACATATTTCCTGTACGTTCTTATAAATGTATCCGGCTGATGGATCAAAAACAGATATTGACCAGATCATATTTGCCGGGAGTGAACGAGGATGATTCAACACCCAGGATCCTTGTTTGTTGCGCATTGCTATACTCAATTCTCGGATCTAATTTATACTTGTACTGAAAACGGACATCTGGTGTTTCTTCCAAATTATATTCGTATATCCACTGTCTGGGATAATTTATCTGATTCAACATATTGATCACAAAAAAATAGTTGACAAAAGCACCGGTAAAGAAGACAGATAGACTTTTTCTGGACAAGCCCGACAGAAAATACAGAACAGATATAATTACAAAAGGATAGTAAAGATAAATTCCTCTTCCATATAAAACCATATTACTGGATATCCAGGTTAAAAGACTAAAAGTCAGATATGCACCCAAGGCAAGTCCTAACAGACATTTAACTTTTATGTCCTGCTTAACGAAAAAAGCTCTGTACAATCCCAACACCATCAATACGAGCAGTAACAAACCCCAGAAACTTTCTACGTGATAGAAATACCTGAACAACATTGTGAAGCCTTCATAGGTATCTATATTTCTGCCTTCCCCACCGTATTCACCCAGAAAAGCGAAATAAGATCTCCTGTCAATTCTACAGAAAAGTTCTATTCCTCCTACTACCAGGATAAACGGGAATAAGAAATACAACATTCTTTTGAGAGAAGGGATCCATCCTTCATAGTACCTGAAAAACAGCCAGCCACCCGTAATAGCTACAAACATATAATGCGGCGGATAACTGGTCACACCTATAGCAGCAACCAGACCGACCAACATTATTCTTTTCCGGTCGGTCTCATGCCCTATCAACAGTTTCAGAGCAAAAAGATGCCAGATAAGACTATGATCATACTGTAAGATATGCCTGGTATAAATATTACTGCTCACCAATGTTCCGAACAGCACTACGCCTGTTAAAGATAACCACTGATCAAAGCCTAGCTTCCTGAGCAACTTGTAAAAGATGAATAATAATAAAAGCGAACTCAGGATATTAAAATACCCTATTATTACCAGTGCATCAGGATGCTGTGGCGGAATCCCCTTTTCACCGGCATACCACATCATGGGAATCATCTGAACAAAACGAATGACATTATCCGGCAGATGACTCCACAAATGAAAAATGGTATTGGACCACGTCTCTGTATCTGCTTTGATCAGGCTTTCCCAGTTATCCAGCATGAACAGGAAATAGAACTCATCCGTATCTTCCAGGTACCCTTTACCGGAAATAGCAATCCTCCCTACCGTCAGCAGAAGAAAAAACAGGATAAAAGAAAATTTGTATATTGAGCCTCGCTTCATCCGATATACCTGTTATTTTCACACAATATACAACTTGTAATAACTTTAATTTATTCCAGAAGATCCGCCAGCGGCAAGTTCTCCATACCTCATGCTCCAGGGAAAAATTATATCCGTCATCATTCCTGCTTATAATGAAGAAAATAATATTGGCAGAGTGATAGAAACCATACCTGACTTTGTGGACAGAATTATTATAGTCAATGACGGTAGTACCGATCAGACCCTTGACAGGATCAGGAGTTTTCTCCATAGTATTCACGACCGGAGCAACCTGAGTATCCCGCATCCGGGAAATATCAGCGGCTATAATATTGAGAGCAGCATGAGTGAAAATTCCAGAATCCTGATTATTCACCATTCAGGGAATTATGGGAAAGGAGCTGGAATAAGAACGGGTTATCAACTTTGTAAAATGCTTCCTGTCAACTGTATTGCTACTATGGATGGCGACGGACAAATGGATCCCAATGACCTGAGAGCTATCTGCGAGCCGGTTGTAAACGATACAGCAGATTACACTAAAGGGGACAGATTATCTTACAAGGATGTCAGAAAGATCATGCCCTCCATCCGGTACCTGGAAAATTTAGCTCTGACCTTATTAACAAAAATCAGCTCAGGATATTGGAACATCACGGATGCGCAAACAGGCTATACTTGTATCTCTCATCAAAAACTCTGTGAAATCAATATTGATCACTTATATCCATACTATGGATATCCTAATGAAATGCTGGCATTGCTCAATGTTCAATCAGCCAGATTGAGAGAAGTACAGGTGAGGCCCATTTATGAATCTCATCATCAAAGTAAAATGACCATTATCAAAGTCATTCCAAGGATCACTTTCCTGTTGGCCAGATCTTACGTAAAAAGGATATGGGAAAAATACTTCAGGAAAAAAGTCCATCCTGTATCTATCCTACTGATCTCAAGTATACTGTTGTTCCCTTTCACTCCGTCAATTGCCATAGTTCTTTTTATCATTGCCACCTATTGGGATATAAGAATTGGAAATAAGCTGGTTATCTGATCAAGAGATTTTCTTTCATTCTTTCAAACGAGGTAAAGCTAAAAACCTCTGTGAGGTGTTCTATTTTATCCAGATAGCCAGCGATATTGTAATACGCAACCAGCCTGTTTCCGAGCGGGACATTCAGCCTGGGTATGCCTGCATCTGTTTCCCATGGATGAAAATAGAAATTTATAACACGCTTCTTCGCTATACTTTTCAGCAAACCTGTCAATACTGGCCGGGGTAAATAACGGCCATAAACACCACCGGTACAAGGAATACGTACCGGTCCTGCGTCATAAACCGTCAGCGGAATTTCCAGCAGGCTGGCACCCGGAGTATGGGACAACAGATTTTTTCCGCTTATATAGTACGGAGACAAGCCGGCTCCATTGATACCGTGCAAAGATGTTTTCACAGGGAAAATACTGGAATCATATTCAAACCCTTCTTCCTCCAATATATCTATCAACCATGAAGTTCTTTCATCCAGTGAATAATGAGGCGCCCGGAATCCCTGCACTTTTTCTCCTGTAATATCAGAAAGGATTTTATTAGTCTCTCGGATCTCAGTCTGTGCATCTTTCCTCGACAAATACCACAACGGTGTATGAGAATACCCATGAGAGGCTATTTCATGACCTTTCTGACGGATCTTCCGCACCAGCTCCGGCTGTTTCCTGGCAATCTCTCCAAGAATAAAAAATGTAGCAAAAATCCCTTTCCTTTCTAAAAGATCCAATATCCGATCCGTAGAATACCTGATCCGGCTCACCCGGTTACTATCTGTAACAAAATGCTTCAGCCGGCCGGAATGATACCAGTCTTCCAGATCAACGGATAAAAGATGCTGCCTAATCATTAGCGGATCTTATATGCTCAAAAACCATCCGGGTATAAAATTCAAATTCATTCCCGTCTATTCCAAACCACTTGCTTACAGGTGCATTGAACCCAGTTTTTCTCCTTCGCAGTACTTCTTCGGGTAAGAACGATCTCAATACTTCTTTCAAAATAAGCTTTTGTTGCTTATAATGAACAGGACAGGACGCTACAAAAGCGGTTAACGCTTTATCCAGGTAAGGAGATCTTGCCTCAATGCCCGCTCTCATCGTATTCCTGTCTATTTTCACCAGGTTATTACAGGATAACCAGGTAAAAGTGTCTACATACAGATGCTGATCTATAACATCTAAATCGGATACAATATCATATAGCTTCACAAATCCCTTCAAAGGGGAAGTATCATAAACCATCTCCCTGTGTTCCTCTCCCAGCAATGCGATCCGTTCTTCCTCATTATAAATCTCTCTCCACCGGTAGTGGGCCACTCTCGGATCCGGATCAGCTCCGCTGATGAAGCGGGATATTTTCGTACGCAAGCCTACCTTATCGTTTTTTTGCTTCAGCTTCTTGTTCAGACCGGAGATCATGTCCGAAGAACGGATGAAAGGTATCACCCATTTCAGTTTCCGGTTCAGCTCATCCGCGATGTAAGTCGGATATCCCCCGAAAACCTCGTCACTGCCATCTCCAGTCAAAACAAACTTCACTTGATGCGAAGCCATTTGCGCCATTTTAAAGATCGGATAAGCAGAATTGTCAAAGGTGACATAGTCAGCCCTGTTCATGTATTGATCAAAGTCTACCCGGTCGATCTCTGAAAGATTCAGCGCGTGGTGCTCCAGACCCAAAGCATCTGCCAGGTTCGCTGCATGATAAAGCTCATCATATACCGAATCGGAAAAACCGACTGTAAAACAGGGAAAATCTTTTTTATGGAACCAGTGAATAACAGAAACGATACCGCCCGAATCAACACCTCCACTCAGGAAGACGCCCATCGGAACATCTCCCATCAATCTTCTGGCCACTGCAGCTAAAAGAAGCTCCCTGGTGTGGCTGATAATATCCGCCTTGCTCAACCGGTTTTTATGCCTGAAAGCATCCGCATAATGATAGTATTTCTGTATTCTGATCGCTCCTGTATCCATACTGTATTCCAGGAAAGAAGAAGGCAGTAATGCTTCTACCTGCTCATATATTGTCAATGGTTCCAGCACATAGCCGATGCCCAGGATATGATTGAGCGCTACACTATTCAAAGTCAGGTCACGGATAAGGATTTTGAAAGCATTCAGCTCAGAACAAAAGGTAAATCCGCCAGCAGCAGAAAAATAAAGCGGCTTCTTGCCGAAAATATCTCTTGCAAGAATGATCTGCCTTTGATTCCGGTCGTACAGTGCAATAGCAAACATACCATCCAGCTTTTCGAAACAGCGGTTTCCCCAGCAATGGTACGCTTTGATCACTACCTCCGTATCCGATTCCGTATCGAACCTGTAGCCTTGTTTTTTCAATTCTATCCTCAAATCCAGGAAGTTGTAGATCTCACCGTTAAAGGAAAGCACAAGATGTTCGAATACATAAGGTTGGTCAGCCCGGGCAGACAGGTCTACAATCTTCAACCGGGTATGTCCGAAATAAACGGACTGATCCTTCCAGTAAGCGCTGTGATCAGGACCCCTGTGTGCAATGGTATCCAGGCACTTTTCTACCACACCTTCCAACCGGTCGTTGTTATCTTCCCAGTAGAATCCGACTATACCACACATGGCCCGTTCTTTTGTATTAAGAAACTTTCCATCACCAGGCAATCCAGCTCTGAATTCAGGAAGGTGTTTAAAGCTTGTCGCGGGGTGCAGACAATAGGTTCTTCCCGGAGATTGAAAGAGGTATTCAGCAGCGCATAAGTGCCGGTCTGCTCTCCAAAAGACCTGATCAGGTTCCAATACCTGGGATTTTCCGATTGCCGTACCAATTGAGGCCGTGTTGTTCCGTCCAGGTGAATGGCAGCTGGTGCCAGCTGTGCAAACTGTGCGCTTGCCTTGAACGCAATGGTCATAAAAGGTGATTCCTGCGTTTCTTCCAGATATTGATCTTTATATTCATACAGCATGGAGGCGGCAAAAGGTCTCCATAATTCCCTGTTTTTTATTTTCCGGTTGATAAAATCCCGCGTAGCAACTTTTGAAGGATTTGCCAGGATAGACCTGTTACCAAGTGCCCGCGAGCCCACTTCCATTCTTCCCTGGAACCAGGCTATTACTTTATGATCCACCAAAAGTCCGGCCGTTTTACTGACAATATCCGGTTCTTTCGAAAAAGGTATGTTCAGCTCTTCCAGCAACTGCTCAATTTCCTGCTCCGTATAGGATGGCCCCCAATAAGCATGTTTCATTACGGCATCAACTGTTATGCCTTTATCTACCGAGACCTGCAGCGCAGCGCCTAATGCAGCGCCATTATCACTGCTGTGTGGCGGAGCAAATATTTGCCGGACAGCCGGATACCTGGCCAGGACACCATTCATTTTACAATTCAATCCTACACCTCCGGCGATACACAAATTGCCTGAAAAGCCAGGCTGCTCTATCCAGGGTTTCAGCACATCCAGACATGTCTGCTCCAATATTTGCTGAGCAACAAACGCTATATTATTATGATACTGAGTAATTTCCGAACCAGGTTCCCTGGCCGGACCTAACAAGGCTTCCAGCTGATCACTGAAAACCATACCTTTTGAGTGCGTACCTGTAAAGCTGTATATACTATTATGTGCATATAATCCATCTGCAGAACTCTTCAGCAGAAGACTCATTTTTGCTGCCAGCAGACTGTCAGGTTGTCCGTAAGCAGCCAGTGCCATTACTTTACCTTCGTGATGATTGGGTTTGAAACCGAGATATTCCGTAATACTCTGATAAAACCAACCTATAGAATTGGGCAGATCAAAAGATCTTATTTCTTTTATATCCCTTCCTCTTCCCTGATAGACAGAGGTGGATTTATATTCTCCGCTACCATCCACTACCAGGATCAGGCTTTCATCCAGACCGGAGCAAAAGAAAGCTGAAGCAGCATGCGAAAGGTGATGGGAAACAAACTTCACAGGCGGCATCTTACCCCTGAAACCGGCTTGAGACAGCATATCCCGTATATCTTTCCTGACTTTAACAGGATTGTATTTCCACAATTCCTGCATCACTCTCCGCGCTCCACCGGAAGCATTTACACCGGAGCGTGACCTGAGATATTGTTTCAGGAAAAAATAAGGCATGTAATAGGTATACAAACGGGCATCCCAGCTGAACGCTATATAACTGATATCGGCTAAACCGGCGCCTGCAGCATCCATACAGTACTTTACGGCCTGCGCAGGCATAAGCCCTTCACTGCCTTTTATCCTGGTGAATCTTTCTTCCTCAGCAAAGGCAACCATGTTTCCGTTATCCACTATGGAGGCAGATGGCAACACGCCCAAGCCGTTTATTCCCAATATTTTCATGAATAATAACCCGTGAAATAAGAGCAAAACGGAAAAGAAGTTATCCTCTACCGTTATTCTCTTACTCCTAAAGTATGAAATCCGGATTATTTATTCGGTACAAATTCCAGGCAAACCGAGTTAATGCAATACCGCAGCCCTGTTTTATCTAACGGCCCGTCCTCGAATACATGTCCCAGGTGAGCATCACAAACATTGCATCGGACCTCTATCCTCCTCATACCGTGAGAATTATCCTGTATGTACCTGACTGCATCTTTCTGCACATCATAAAATGCCGGCCATCCGCAACCGGAATTATACTTCGTATCGGAAGAAAAAAGGTAGGTTTTACATCCTTTACAATAGTATTTCCCACTTTCGTAGAATTTATCGTATTGTCCTGTAAACGGATATTCTGTTCCGCTCTGTCTCATCACCCTGAACTCCTCAGGAGACAAGATACTTTTCCACTCCTCTTCAGATTTAATCACCTTTTGGGTTTGCTCCTGGTCTGCCATACCTGATCCTGCTTTTAATAATGAAGTGCCGGGTGTAGTAAAATTACATCCGGTGGTTAAGAATAAGAAGAATATTCCCAATGTTCTACCCATGATATTTAAAAACACCTATCGCTACTGAATGTTTGTATTATTTTAGCTCCAAATATATACGTGTAATGTCCAGCAGACTGCTCAGAATAACCTATATCCTTTTCTTTTTCAGTTTCCTTACCACATATGCCGCCACGCCGGCTGAGTATGCTGTCCCTGGTGATACGGTATCGGACAATAATGACCTCAGTGCCATCAGGATCAGCTTGCTGACATGCGGAACCGGCACAGCAGAAGTTTACCAGGCATTCGGACACACTGCCATCCGGGTTCACAATAAAGAGACCGGTGAAGATGATGTCTACAACTATGGCATGTTTGATTTCAACACCGATGGCTTCCTGATGAAATTCATCCGTGGCAAACTGCTCTATTTTGTTGCGGCAGAAGACATGGAAGGTTTCATGTTTGATTACCATTACCACAAAAGGTGGGTCCGGGAACAGGATCTCGACCTAGATAATGACCAGAAAGCGGCCCTGATCGCGGCACTCAGGAAAAATATATTGTATGAAAACAGGTATTACCTCTACGACTTCATTTATAATAACTGTTCCACACAACCGAGAGACCTGATCCGGAACACACTCGGGCCGGAATTTAAATTTACCCGACTGGCTACTGAAAATACCGAGACTATAAGAGAAATGGTTGACCGGCATGTCAGATACAACGAGTGGCTGGATTTCGGAATCGACCTGCTTTTAGGCGTCCGTTTTGATAAAGTGGCAGATGCAGATACCCGGATGTTCCTGCCGGCAGAACTGATGACCGAATTTGACAGTACTCAATTCATGGGAAAGCCTATTGTCAGCGATTCCAGGATACTTTATTCCGGCGGCCCTCAACCTATACCCAATATCCCTGGTCCCACACTTATATTCTGGAGCCTGCTGTTCATCATGCTGTTCATACAAATTATCCGCAAACGTCCTTCTGAGCGCAGATGGGCCAGCGTGCTGATGCTGCTGATCGCAGGCATAGTAGGTATGATCCTTACTTTCATGTGGTTTGGTACCGATCATTATATGACCAAATGGAACCTGAACCTGCTTTGGGCATTTCCATTGCATGCCGTTATGGCCTTTTTCCTCCTCAGGAAAGAAATCCCGCCTTTTGTCATGCGCTATTTCGAGTGTTTCAGAATACTCATGATCCTGCTGATACTTGGCTGGTGTATCAATCCGCAACAGTTCCACGCAGCAGTTTTACCGATCATGCTGATCCTGATCCTGAGCATCGGCAGGGTCATGCCCATACCCAAAGAATCCTTGCTGAACAAATAAAATTTACCTCAAGAGAACTTCAGGGAAGCACTTTTATAAACTATTTTAACAGTAAGCGGTTCCTCTAACAGGAGATTCATTCCCTGATTCGCAATATGATTTATTAACTTTGCATACTTAAACTGAATAATTGATGTCAACAAAGACCGCATTGAACCTGGCTCTTCCATATAAAGTAAAAGATATTTCTTTGGCAGAGTGGGGTCGAAAAGAAATCGAGCTGGCAGAGGCCGAAATGCCGGGCCTCATGGCACTGAGAGAAGAATACGGCCCTGGTCAGCCGCTGAGAGGTGCCAGGATTGCCGGTTGTCTGCACATGACCATTCAGACAGCTGTGCTGATCGAGACACTGATCGCACTGGGAGCAGAAGTCAGGTGGTCTTCCTGTAATATTTTCTCTACGCAGGACCATGCTGCCGCTGCAATCGCTGCTGCCGGTATCCCGGTATTTGCCTGGAAAGGTATGAACGAAGAAGAATTCAACTGGTGTATTGAGCAAACCTTGTTCTTCGGATCAGAAGATCAGCCGCTGAATATGATCCTGGATGACGGCGGAGACCTGACCAATATGGTCCTGGATACCTACCCGGAGCTCGTTCAGCATATCAGGGGACTTTCCGAAGAAACAACCACAGGTGTTCACAGGCTGTATGAAAGGATGAAAAACGGAACCCTTCCGCTTCCTGCCATCAATATCAATGACTCTGTTACCAAATCCAAGTTTGACAACAAATACGGCTGTCGCGAAAGTTGTGTCGATGCGATCCGCCGGGCTACGGATGTCATGATCGCAGGTAAAGTCGCAGTAGTGGCAGGTTACGGAGATGTAGGCAAAGGTTCAGCGGAGTCACTGAGAGCTGCCCGTGCGCGGGTAATCGTAACTGAGATCGACCCGATCTGTGCGCTGCAGGCTGCCATGGAAGGTTATGAAGTCAAAAGAATGTCGGATGCTGTAAAAGAAGCCGATATTATTGTAACCACTACCGGTTGCAGGGATATCATCACAGAAAGCGCTTTCAGAAACATGAAAGATAAAGCTATCGTCGGCAACATCGGTCACTTCGATATCGAGATTGACATGGCCTGGCTGAATACTCATTACGGCCACTCTAAAGTAGAGATCAAGCCGCAGGTAGATAAATATACTATAGATGGTAAAGATGTCATCATCCTGGCAGAAGGCCGGTTGATGAACCTGGGCTGTGCAACCGGTCATCCATCTTTCGTCATGAGTAACTCTTTCACTAACCAGGTGCTGGCACAACTGGAACTCTGGACCAATACCGGCAAGTATGAGAACCAGGTCTACGTGCTTCCTAAATTCCTCGACGAAAAAGTTGCCCGGCTCCACCTGAAAAAGATCGGCGTGGAACTGGATGAGCTTACAGAAACGCAATCCGAATACCTGGGCATTCCTAAAGAAGGTCCCTATAAGCCGGATTATTACCGTTACTAAGAACTTTTATCAAATTATATTTAAAGCCACACCACCAAGGTCGTGGCTTTATTATTTTTACAATGTGAATTACCTGCTGACCATCCTCCTGTTGAGTTTTATTCCTGCAGTAACCGGGCAAACTACCGGTTGGACTTCCTATCCCGTTAGCGGCAGTGTCGAGGTCTACTACCCGGCGCACCCGGGTGAACTCGATACCATGGGGCAACATCTTTTCTTTCTAAAAGAAGGAAAAGACATGATGCTCACTACGGTAGCCCCTATTCCCGAAGAGGTATTAAAAAGCGATACTTTCCATACCGATACCCTGATCAGCAGATTCATTGCCGATATCATCACAGATGCCACACCTTTGATCTATACAGATATTACTTTCAAAGATCAGCAGGCTAAGTTCTATAAGGTCAGGGTTGATAACGAGCTGAACCCTTTAAAAGGACTGATCGTAGACAGCTATACACTTATTCACCGGGATACCTTATACAGCTTTTCTTATTGGCGGTATGATGCCAGTGAATTATACGACTACAGCAAACAACGGATGTTCTTTGATATGATCCGGATAACTGCCGGACCTGCAGATTCATCTTCAGCACCTCAACCGGTCACCCAACCAAATACCAGTTCTGCCCCACAGCAAAAATCCCGGTATTGGCTGTTTATTGTCATTGCTATAGGTATAGCCGGTGGAGCGGGATATATGTATTACAGGAACCAGAGATGGTAATAACAGGTCTTTATTCCATTATCCGAGATCATTCGCTCTTTTTACATTTCCAGATATATAAACTGATACCTTAAATAGATACACTTAAAGCAAAGAGAAAAAGCCTTTTATAAGGCAGTAACTGTACGAATACTATTTTGCATAAGCTGCACAATCGACAGCTATTGCATCGGCTAAAGCTTTGGCGAATATTTCCAATGCTTCCTTATCGGGCATTTCTTTAAGCGACATACCCTTCTTATCAAGCGTTTCCAGCGCCTTATCCAGGGAACAATTACATAATGCTTCTGCATCAGCAGCACCCTTCTGCTGAGCCTTGGCAATACATTTATTCAAAAACAGCTTTTTAAATTTTTCAGCCGTATCCACCTGTTCCTGCGCATACAACTGAAGCGCTAAAAGCATAAATATCCAGGTTCCCGCTATTCTTCTCATCATCTGCAACTTTTACAGGTATTATTCCAATATAAATCCTTTATTTTCCAGGTAGATTTTAAAGCACTCTTCCCCGATCTTAGCATAATAGGCTTCAGCTTCTTCTGCCGACAGTTTGCTCAGATCAAAAACAGAATAAGGCCCATCCATGATCTTGGCATAGCTGCATTCACAGAGGTCTGTCGGATCAATATATTTCTTGATCGTCTTATAATTTTTATCCTTTTTCATTCCGCCCAGACAACCTTTCATGAACTCTCTTCTGAAAAGCTCGTTATCTCCGTTCGGAGAGCTTTCCGTCAGGCAGCGAAGCACCTCACTTTGAAAATCTTTGTCCTCCTGTATCTTGTCTGCGAAGTTGGGATCCACCAATACATCCACACCGCTTTCCAATACTCTCTGATAAAACTTCTCAAATGAACAATCACAAAAAGCTTTCGCATTAATATCCGAATTCTTCTTTGCTTCAGAAACACAGTTAGAGACAAATATCTTCCTGTACTTTTCTTTTTGAGGATCTTTAGCCTCCTGAGCACTTAATTGTATGCCTGCCAACAAGCATATCAGCAGTAAGAGTTGTCTCATCATAAACGATAATTTTAGTTATTTCTTCCGGTAAGTGTATATCAGCAAAGCTATTCCGAATCCGATAAAAGGTATGCTCAGCAGCTGCCCGCTGTTCAAGCCCCACATCACTTCCTCTCCGAAATCAGACTTCCAGAACTCGCAGATAAACCGGAAAGTGAGCATCAGGGTAAAAAATATGGACGACATCAGCCCTTCTCTGACCTTGCCATCTTTGGAAACATACAGGTAGGACAAAAGGATAAATACGAAGAAATAGCTGGCTGACTCAAACAGCATGATCGGTACTCTCGGAAAATTTTCCCCATTCTGCATGAAGACAATACCCCAGGAACCGTCAGTAGGTACTCCTACAATCTCGGAATTAAAGAAATTACCCAGACGGATAAACGTTGCCGCCAGCGCTATTACCCAGCAGATCCTGTCCAGGAGCCATAAATAGGTATATCCCTCATGCTTTTTGATAAAGTAATACAGGACAGGCAGGATAGTAAATATAGCGCCATGACTGGCCAATCCGCCTTCCCATATCTTAAAGATAGCCAACGGATTTTCTATAAAATAATAGTGGAAATCATAAAATAAGCAGTGTCCCAGCCGTGCACCGATGACCGTTGCGAGGAACATGTAAAGCACGAGATCATCCAGATCCTCTACTTTTTTATTTTCCTTCTTTGCGATGTACAAAAAAATATAATACCCGATGAAGAAAGATAAACCAAACAAAAGGCTGTACCATCTGATCGTAATAAAACCCAGAAAATCGGAAATAATCTCCGGAGGAGTATTCCAGTGCACCAGGGCGGTTAATAAACTCATTCAATTGGACTTTGAACCAAAAGTAGGAATTATTCATCAGCAGGAAATATAATTTACCCTAAAGTCCCTGATAAAAAGGCCGGAAAAAGGGATATCCATCTTTTATATATCAGAAATATGATCTACTCTGACTAATGTTACGTTTACATTCAGTTTCACCAATTAACCTGATAAAACTCCAGCTACAAGCGATACCCTGTATTGTAACATAACAATCTACCGCACGATTTTATAATTTCGACAAAAAAAGCATTCTCTTAATCTAAGATTAAAAATAAATTCGCCCGGAATTACAATGTTTTAATTAGATTTGCAGAGCAGATGAAAAATTTCAAATTCACCTACCCGATTGTGAGGGGTCTTCATTTTGAATGTAGGCCTTGAGGCCGGCTCATCTTTCTCCGAGGGCTTTCCGCAAGCCATTTATTATCAGCAATATATTTTGGGTTGAAATTTTTTCTTTTCAAGTTCTATTCTTACGATAGTGAAAATAAACACCGACAACAATTTTGTCGTCCAAGTAGCATCAGCAGTCCATACAGGCTTTGCTGAGGACATCTGTCACCTCATGGAGGAATCTGCCAAAAAACGGGGCACCGGTATCGCCAAGCGCAAACCGGAGTACATCGTACAGAAAATGCTGGAAGGGAAAGCAATCATCGCTACCACCAGAAGCGGACAACTGGCAGGATTCTGCTATATAGAAGTATGGCAGGGCAAAGACTATGTAGCCAATTCCGGTTTAATCGTTGCCGAAGCATTCAGAAATGCCGGTCTTGCCAAAAAAATCAAACAAAAAGCTTTCGAACTGACCCGCAAAAAGTATCCGGATGCCAAAATGTTCGGTATTACCACCAGCCTTGCGGTCATGAAGATCAACTCAGAGTTGGGATATAAACCCGTTACCTTTTCAGAGCTCACACAGGACGAGTCCTTCTGGAACGGTTGCCAGAGCTGTGTCAACTATGACATCCTGACCCGCACCGGAAGGCGTAACTGCCTCTGCACGGGTATGATGTATGATCCTAAAGCGGAAAAGAAAAAGCAATTTGTGGAGTCTATCAAAAAACAGAACTCCAACAAGAAGATCCCTAACAAGTTGTCTGTTCCCAAAGCGCAGAAAACCAAAGCAGCCAAAGGCCAGAAAGGCATTAATAACAAGTTGAAAAACGCAAAAGCCGAACTCAATGTCTGATAAGAAAAAAGTAGTCCTTGCATATAGCGGAGGTTTAGACACCTCTTTCTGTGTAAAATATTTAAGCGAAGAAAAAGGACTGGACGTATACGCCATCACGGTCAATACCGGTGGTTTCACAGAAGAACAGATCAAAGCGATTGAAGAAAGAGCGCTCTATCTGGGCGTTAAAGAATATGTAGCGAAAGACGTTACGCGGGAATACTATGACAAATGTCTGAAATATCTTGTATTCGGCAATGTGCTCAAGAATAACACCTATCCGCTTTCCGTAAGTGCCGAGCGGGTATTCCAGGCCATCGCAGTAGCAGAATATGCCAAGTCGGTCGGTGCAGAATATGTCGCCCACGGCAGTACCGGTGCCGGCAATGACCAGGTGCGTTTCGACATGATCTTCAATATCGTATTACCGGAAGCCGGGATCATCACGCCGATCAGAGATCTGCGCCTCAGCCGTGAGGCAGAGATAGAATACCTGAAAAGCAAAGGAGTAGATATCGATGCTGCCAAAGCCATGTATTCTGTCAATCAGGGTATCTGGGGTACTTCCGTAGGAGGAAAAGAAACGCTCACTTCCGATCAGACCTTACCGGAAACCGCCTATCCGACACAATTAGGTAAAGAAGGTTCCGAAGACATAACCATTACTTTCGAAAAAGGTGAACCGGTAGCCCTCAACGGTCAGCGCTATCCTCATCCGGTGGATCTGATCCAGCAGTTGAACAATATCGCCGCACCTTATGCTATCGGCAGGGATATCCACGTAGGCGATACGATCATCGGGATCAAAGGCCGGGTAGGTTTTGAGGCTGCAGCGCCCTTGCTGATCATCAAAGCACACCATTTGCTGGAAAAACATACATTGACCAAACAGCAGCTGACCTGGAAAGATATGCTGGCCAGCCCTTACGGTAATTTCCTCCATGAAGGTTTGTTCTACGAACCGGTTATGAGAGATATTGAGGCCTTCTTCACCTCTACCCAGGCGCATGTAACAGGTGATGTCATATTAAGGCTGCAACCCTACAGGTTCATCACAGTAGGTATCCGTTCCCCTTATGACCTCATGCAAAGCAAGTTCGGCAGCTACGGCGAGATGAACAATGCATGGAGCGGCGAAGATGTAAAAGGATTTGCGAAGATCTTCTCAAACCAGATCATGATCCATTCCCGTGTAAAAGCCTCTGCAGAAGGCGAAAACTAAACGCTTATGAAAAAGAAAGCAGGCATTATAGGCGCAGCGGGCTATACCGGCGGCGAGTTGGTGCGGCTGCTGCTCCATCATCCTCATGCAGAACTCGTATCGGCGTTCAGCCGATCTCAGGCAGGAAAACCGATCCCTGCCGTACATAAAGACCTGATCGGCGATACGGCCCTGGTCTTTACAGACCGGGTAGATACGCAGGCAGATATATTGTTCCTGGCGCTACCGCACGGCCAGGCCAGGACTTTCATAGCAGAACACACCTTTCCTGAAACTACCAAGATCATCGACCTGAGCAATGATTTCCGGCTTCAGAAAGATGCTGGGAATTTTGTTTACGGCTTACCGGAACTCTGCCGGGATAAGATTCGCCAGGCTGAAAAAATAGCTAATCCGGGTTGTTTTGCAACGGCCATACAGCTCGGGTTATTACCGCTGGCCAAGGCGGGTTTATTGAAGGAAGATGTTCATATCAGTGCTGTTACCGGTTCTACCGGAGCAGGCATCAGCCTCTCCGAAACCACTCACTTCACCTGGCGCTGCAGCAATTTCTCTGTCTATAAAGCCTTCGATCACCAGCATCTGGGAGAGATCGGCGAAACACTGACCGGCCTCCAGGCTGACTTCAACGGTCATTTGCGATTCATACCTTACCGGGGCGATTTTACACGCGGTATTCTGGCTACTCTGTACACTTCCTTTGAAGGCAGCACGGAAGACGCCCGTCAACTATATAAAAACTATTACGCCGGTCATCCATTCACCCATGTGACAGACAGTAACCCGGACCTTAAACAGGTAGTCAATACCAACAAATGCATCGTCTATCCGCTCGTTAAGGACGGACAACTGATGATCATTTCTATCGTTGACAACCTGCTCAAAGGGGCTTCCGGACAGGCCGTTCAGAATATGAACCTCCTGATGGGTTGGGATGAGCAGGCGGGATTAAGGCTTAAAGCCAGCGTTTATTAAAGACTTGAGACATAAAGATGAGTAAAATTCAGGTCTATGTCTATTGACTTTTCTGACGCATCCCTCCGGGTCAGGCTATTCCCGATTTATTGTCGGGTCGGCTTCCCTCATATTCCCGGCTGAGGCCGGTAGTTATTCGGGCGATTCTTCGTTCTATCCTTTGCGCAGCAGCAGTGTAGAATGCCAGAGTTGACTAGCCGGATTTCCAACTTTATTGTTGTCAAAGAAAATCTTTACACGTATTTTTAAAGAAACTGCACGTACAATGAGCACTAAACTCACACTGACCATCGAAAAAACCGTGATAGAAAAAGCGAAAGCTTATGCTAAAAGCACGGGCAGAAGTTTGTCTGAGTTGGTGGAAGATCAATTGGAAAAACTGATTGAGGCGGAAGTTGCACATCCAGTATCACCCGGCTTGAAAAAAATCATTGGTTCAGTTCAACTTCCAGCAGATTTTGATGAGCGAAAAGAGTTGCAAAACTATTACGAAGAAAAATATCTGAAAGAATAGCTCAACATGAAAAGAGTATTTGCAGACACAAATATCCTTATCGATTTAATTGCCGATAGACAACCGTACAGAAAATTTGCTATCCGGTTATTCCAAAAAGCAGAAAATAACGAAATAGAGATTTTCATCTCTACACACTCTATCGCAACAGCTCATTATGTGTTGGAAAAAACATACAAGTGAAGACCATCTGAGAAACATTTTGTACGAACTGCTGAATTACCTCTCAGTCATACCCATTGATACAAATATGATAAAAAAGGGGCTACGTTCCAGATACAAAGATTTTGAAGACGGATTACAGATTCTTTGCGCAGCCTCCATTCCTCAAATCGATTGTATCATCACACGAAATATCAAAGACTTCAGAAACAGCGAAATTCCGGCTTTTACACCCGATCAGATTTTACAATAAACTTACTTTTAACTTTAATTCCAGACTCAACTTAAATCTTTTGTCTTGAGTCTATGCCTCAAATCTCAAACCATGAAACTTTTTGACGTATATCCTTTATTCGATCTGACCCTTGTCAAAGCGCAGGGTGCTTATGTATGGAATGATAAAGGTGAAAAATACCTGGACTTCTACGGCGGACATGCCGTTATCTCCATCGGCCACAATCACCCGACCTGGGTCAACCGGCTCCAATATCAGCTGAACGAAGGGATCTCCTTCTTCTCCAATTCTGTTAAGCTGCCTATCCAGAACGAACTGGCAGACCAGCTCGGGAAAGTTTCCGGGTATGAAGACTATGCGCTCTTCCTGGTTAATTCCGGAGCGGAAGCCAATGAAAATGCCATCAAGATAGCTTCTTTCCACACCGGGAGAAAAACGATCATTGCTTTTTCAGGGGCCTTCCACGGGCGCACTGCAGCTGCCGTAGCTGCCACAGACAACAAGAAGATCAAACCGCCTGTCAACCCGGACGATCATGTAGTATTTCTTCCGTTCAATGACACAGCTGCGCTGGATACAGCTTTTGCAGAAAATGAAGTAGCCTGTGTCATCCTTGAACCGATCCAGGGTGTGCATGGCATCTATGAACCTACTACAGCATTCATACAATATATTGCCCGGAAATGTAAAGAAAACGGAGCTTTATTCATCGCCGATGAAATACAGTGCGGATATGGCCGTTCCGGTAAATTCTTTGCCCATCAATGGGCGGACGTACAACCGGATCTGATCACTACCGCCAAAGGTATGGGTAACGGCTTTCCTATCGGCGGCTTACTGATCGCACCGTCTATCCAGGCATGGCATGGTATGCTGGGAACCACATTCGGCGGCGCTCCGCTGGCTTGTGCTGCAGCACTCGCTGTACTGGAAGTGCTGGAAGCAGATAAGCTGACAGACAATGCGCTGCAACTGGGTCAATACCTGATGAATGAACTGCGGGAACTGCCCGGGGTTGTGGAGGTAAGAGGAAAAGGCCTGATGATCGGCATCGAGATGAGCTATCCTATCAAAGATCTCCGCAACAAAATGATGAACGAATTCCACATCCTGACCGGTAACTCTTCTCATCCTAATACGATCCGGCTGCTTCCCACACTGAATATTAACAAAGAACAGGCGGATGAGGTACTAGCAGCCTTCAGAGCGCTCTGCAGATAATGAACCTAAGCGAGTAAATCCGTCAGATTTAAGACAAATACTTGAATCTGACGGATTTGTTGTTTATCTACTTCTGAATTCCAAGCAAATTCATCTTCTTATTTTTTAGAAATATTGCCATTATTTTATTTAATTAAATATTTAAATGTCTTTTAGGGGATAGGGGTGAAAATAATTTCAAAAAATATATCTGACCCGGTACTTCGCACGAAATCTAAAGGTAAAATTTATCTGGTAGGAAAAGCAGAGCCGGTCAGATGAATGAAATTCTTCAAAAGAACTATAAGAAAAAGTCAATTATAGTATAGAATAATCCCTCTACATCTTTACTCAACAGAGTATTCACTGAAATAAATAAAACCACCCGGGTGGAAAGCCTCCTGCAGTTACCGAAACCTCCATAAATTATCGCAATGATGACGAATTAATCCTTGAAATTGTACCTTTAAGCTGTATTTATCCGGACCTATATGATACAAAACTACCTTTCGGCTCACGATATCAAAGATGTAGAACAGCTTGCCCGCGAAGTGCTGGAAATCAAACAAGATCCTTTCCGATGGAAGCACCTGGGTGAAAATAAAACGATGGTACTGATCTTCCTGAACAGCAGTCTCCGGACGCGGTTAAGCACTCAGAAAGCAGCCCAAAACCTGGGTATGAATACGATCGTACTCAACCTGGGACAAGACAGCTGGAATATGGAATACCGGGAAGGCGCGATCATGAACGGATCTACTGCGGAACATATTAAAGAAGGTGCCGCTGTCATCAGCGAATATGCTGATATGATCGCGTTGCGCTGTTTCCCGTCACTGACAGACAGAACACAGGATTATGAAGAATTCGTTCTGAAACAGTTTCTTAAATACGTCAACGTACCGGTCGTCAATATGGAATCTGCTACGGTACATCCTTTACAGTCGCTCACGGACCTGGCTACTATCCGGGAATTCAGCACCAGGAAAAGACCCAAAGTGGTGCTCACCTGGGCGCCACACATCCGTGCCTTGCCGCAGTGCGTATCCAACAGCTTCGCACAATGGATGAACAGAGCAGATGTAGATTTTGTGATCACCAATCCTGAAGGGTATGACCTGGCACCGGAGTTCAGAGGAGATGCACCGGTATTCCGTGATCAGGAGGAAGCATTTAAGGATGCAGACTTCATATATGCCAAAAACTGGTCTTCCTATGAGCAATACGGCCAGATCCTGAGATCTGATTTTGACTGGATGGTTACGGAAGAAAAGATGGCATTGACCAATCATGCCAGGTTCATGCACTGCTTACCGGTCAGAAGAAATATAGTGGTGAGCGATGACGTGATAGACGGACCCGGCTCTATCGTGATTCAGCAAGCTGGCAACCGGGAATGGGCGGCACAGGCTGTGATCAGAAGAATACTGGAAGGTACCCTGAATTAAATATTACATCCCAGGTTTAATAATAATACCATATAATAATTATAATCAGAATATTACGGAAATATATTAAAGTATAAATTAAACATATAATCTATGGCGTTACCGAATGTTTTCCAGACAGAAGATGTCGAAGTGTTGCTGAACCGGCTGGATCAACTGACACCGGACACACAACGGAAGTGGGGAAAGATGTCTGTCGAACAGATGCTTGCTCACCTACATGTAGCGTATGAACTCGTGTACGAGCAGAAGCATCCCCAACCTAACTTCCTGATCCGATGGATAATGAAGACCTTTGTCAAACAGCATATCGTCAACGAAACGCCTTATAAGCAGAATATAGGTACAGCTCCTTATTTCATTATCTCCGACCAGAGAGTCTTCAGGACGGAGCAGCAGCGGCTGCGCCAATATATCCTGAAAACCCAGGCCTCAGGATCCGGATACTTTGAAGGAAGGACATCCCATGCATTCGGTCCATTAACAGCTACAGAGTGGAATAATATGTTTTATAAGCACCTGGATCATCATTTCAGGCAGTTTGGGGTGTAAATCTTTCTCTATCGCCAGGGAAATTTGAATGCACCGAATTCTTTGCAGTAAAGTTTATCAACCAAAATCAGCTTTATAAAAAAAGGATTGCCAACGGCAATCCTTTCTTATTTCAGTTCAGGAAGTTATTTTACTTCGCTACAGACACAGCGCGGGTTTCCCGGATGACGGTCACTTTGATCTGACCCGGATAGGTCATTTCATCCTGGATCTGCTGAGCAATCTTGAAGGACAGCTGTTCCACATCCTCATCAGAAGTTTTCTCTGCTTCAACGATCACGCGAAGCTCTCTTCCGGCCTGGATCGCATACGCTTTCTGCACGCCATTGTGGGACAATGCCAGCGTTTCCAGCTCCTGGATACGTTTCAGGTAAGATTCCATGATCTCGCGGCGGGCACCCGGACGAGCGCCGGAAATAGCGTCACAAGCCTGGATAATCGGAGAAATGAGGAACTGCATCTCCATCTCATCGTGGTGCGCCCCTACAGCGTTCACGATCATAGGCGGTTCACCATAGCGCTCACACAATTTTGCACCTAACAGCGCGTGAGAGAGTTCCGGATCATCATCTGATACTTTACCGATATCGTGCAACAGACCGGCCCGTTTCGCCATTTTCACGTTAAGGCCCAACTCAGAGGCCATGATCGCACAAAGATTGGCTACTTCCCTGGAGTGCTGTAAGAGGTTTTGTCCGTAAGAGGATCTGAAACGCATCTTTCCGACCAGCCTGATCAGCTCCGGATGCAATCCATGCACACCCAGATCGATCACTGTACGTTCACCGATCTCCATGATCTGCGCTTCGAGCTGCCGTTCTGTCTTGGCCACGACCTCCTCAATACGGGCCGGGTGGATACGGCCATCGGAAACCAACCGCTGAAGAGACAAACGTGCGATTTCTCTCTTATACGGATCATACCCTGAGATAATGATCGCTTCCGGAGTATCATCTACTATGATCTCCACACCGGTAGCAGCTTCCAATGCGCGGATATTCCGGCCTTCTCTACCGATGATCTGACCTTTCTGGTCATCACTGGTCAGGTTGAATACCGATACGGAGTTCTCAATGGTGTTTTCTGCAGCAGTCCGCTGAATCGACTGGATAACAATCTTTTTAGCCTCTTTGGCAGCCCTGAGCTTGGCTTCATCCATCACGGTCTTGACATGTGCCATGGCTTCCGTCTGTGCCTTATCTTTCAGGATCTCGACCAGCTGAGCCTTCGCTTCTTCAGCTGTCAGCTTGGCGATCTGCTCCAGCCTGGAGATGTGCTCGGAGTGCGCTTTATTCAGCTCTTCCCGTTTTTTAGCGACAGCTTCCTGTATGGACTGCAGCTTAGTTCTTTCTTCTTCCGTTTCCTTCTCTTTCCGGTTCAGGTTTTCAAGCTTCTGGTTGAGAGACTGTTCTTTTTGCTTGATACGGTTCTCCCCTTCCATGACTTTGCGATTGCGGGCTTCCACTTCCTGGTTGTGCTCTTCTTTGAGCTTCAGGAAGCGTTCCTTAGCCTCCATCACGCGTTCCTTTTTGTAAGCCTCGGCCTCTATTTTAGCCTCTTTGAGTAGTGCTTCCGCATCGCGCCGGGATTTTTCTTCGATAGCTTTCGCATTATCGATCTGTTGCTGCACATTGGCCCTGAACAGGAGCTTTCCCAGTGCTATTCCCAACGCTAGTGCCACTAAACCAACGACGATAGTAATGATCATAAATTATTCTGCACAGTTATGGTTAATAATGTGCTGATTAAAGAAGTAAAAACGCGACTTACCTGGTAGAGAGATGCTTTGTCAGCAATTGGTCAAGTGCATCCAATTTATCGGCCCATTCATCCGTTTTCCCTGCAGCGGCAGCTCTTTTCAGCGCATCCACACGCTGCTGCAGCAATAACATGATCAGAAAATCCTGTTTATCTTTGCTTGGGAATTTTTGCTGATAGTCCTGTACCTGATCGTTGATCTCTTTGGCAGCCTGTCTTACGATAGATTCCTCCGAAGGTTCGACCTTGAGCTTGTATGGTCGTCCTACGAGTACTATATTGATATTAATAGTGGTATCCAGCATAATTAAGGATTGATTTTAGCCAAACAATCGTCGATCTCGTTTATATAGTGCCTGATTTGCTTTTTAACCTCGTTTCTCTCATTGTCAGAAAGCCCGACTCCTTTAGCCAGCTTTAAAACATTAATATTTTTATTTAAACTTTCTTTCTCCCTGATTAGTTCCTGCTTGTCTTTTTCGAGGCGGTCGATTTTAGCTTTCAGCTGGGTGATCTCTTCTCCCAGTTTCAGATTGTGCTCCAAAACCAGTTTTACCTTGGCAGTGATCTGCTCCCACTTAAGCGTTAAATCTTTCATGACTGACCTCTTACGACTGCATTCAATTGTTTTTGATATTGTTCCATCAACTTACCCATGATCGCATCTACCTCTTTGTCGCTTAATGTTTTATCATCATCTCTAAAGACATAGCTGACGGCATAGGATTTTTTGTCCTGCGCGATCTTGTCACCCTCGTACACGTCAAAAAGATCTACCTGCCGCAGCATTTTTTTACCGTATCTGAGCGCGATTTCCTGCACTTCCGTGAATTTAACATTTTTGTCCAATAAAAGTGCTAAATCTCTCCTCATTGAAGGGAAACGGGCAATACTGATCTTCGGAACAGCTGCTTTACTGACTACCTTTGCAATGGCATCCCAGTTCAGATCTGCTGCCAGCACTTCCTGCCGGATATCCCATCTTTTGAGTAAGGCACCTCCTACTTTCCCGATCACCGCCACTTCCTTATTACCACTTTTCAGGATGAGACTGTAATCATACAAAGCCTGGGTTGTATCATCCACAGCGGTAACCTGTACTCCGATCCTGTTCAACACATTGGTCACCAACCCCTTCAGGTAATAAAAATCTGCCTTTGCTGCTGCTGTGGTCCAATTGGCATGTAACTGCTCTCCGGTAACAGCGAGAAAAAGGTGCAATTGCTCGTCATATCCATTTTCCTTGCGCAGATAGGTCTTACCGTATTCAAACAGCTTCAGGTTCTTCTGGGAACGGTTAATATTATAGTGCAGCACATCCAATGCGCTGACCTGCATGCAAGGGCGAAGAATATCCAGCTCGGCATTGATGCTGCTCAGCAATTTCACCTGCTCTTCTGCTGGTGTCAGCCCTTCCAGCTTCCTGGAACGGGTCAGAGAGTTATTGAGCATTTCATAGAAACCGTTGGCACAGAGGAAATTGGCTGCAGTACGATACAGTTTTTCAGCATCTATTCCCCTGCGAACCGGGATAGCTGCATTGATGGTTGACGGAATCGGTACATTATTGTAGCCATAAATCCTGAGGATATCTTCAATCACATCCACCTCCCTGGTCACATCCGCCCTGTAAAGGGGCACTTCCAATGTCCAGATATGATCTGTCTTATCTGCTATCCCGATTTCCAGCAACTGCAGGATCAGATCGATCTCTTCATCTGAGATCGGCGCGCCGGTCAGCTTCCTGACTTTTCCAGGATCCAGCGCTACCTTATGCGGCTCAAAATCAGCGGACAGGATATCCGTTACAGAAGAGGTAACCTTTCCGCCCGCTACTTCAATGATCAGCGCTGCAGCTTTCTTCAGTACCTCCACGGTCGTCAGCGGGTCCACACCTTTCTCAAAGTGCTGGGCGGCTTCGGTTCTCAGGCCATGCCGCATAGAAGTCTTGCGTACCGATGTAGGATCAAAGTAGGCACTCTCCAGGAAGATAGCTGTTGTGCTATCTTTGACGCCGGATTTCAATCCGCCATATACACCGGCAATGCACATTGCGTCCTCAGCATTACAGATCATCAGATCTTCAGCATGCAGCTTAATATCCGTATTGTCCAGGGTTTTGAAGACCGTACCTTCCGGGAGTGTTTTCACTTCGATCCTGTTTCCTTTCACTGCTGACAGATCAAAAGCGTGTAATGGCTGTCCATAGCTGTGCAGGATATAGTTGGTGACATCCACAACATTATTAACCGGCTTCTGACCGATTGCTTTTAGCCGCTCCTGTAACCAGACCGGTGAAGGTGCCACTGTCAGTCCTTCTATCACCAGACCGGTATATCTCGGACAGGCTTCAGCATCAGCGACCACCACTTCGACCCCGGCAGATTGTCCTGTCTCCAGCTGGGCCTGATCATTTCTGACCACAACTTCTTTCCGGTTCCTGAAACTCAGTGCTGCTGCCAGATCACGGGCTACTCCCAGGTGAGATTGCGCATCGGTACGGTTAGGCGTCAGTCCTATTTCAAAGACAACATCATTAACCACTTCATACAGTTCGCAGACCGGTTTCCCGACCGGCGTATCCGGCAGCAGTACAATGATGCCATCATGTGAGGTTCCGATACCTATTTCATCTTCAGCGCAAAGCATTCCATTGGAGGCCACACCTCTGATCCTGGCTTTTTTGATCTCAAAAGGTTCCTGACCCTGCGGATACAACCGCGCACCTACCGGCGCCAGGACGACTTTCTGACCTGCCGCTACATTCGGCGCACCGCAAACGACCTGTAATACTTCACCGGTTCCGGCATCTATAGTCGTCACTTTCAGCTTGTCTGCATCCGGATGCGGTTCACAGGTGAGCACTTCCGCTACCACCAATCCCTTAAGCCCTCCTGGTAAGGATTCGTATGCTTCCGCACTTTCCGCTTCGAGACCTATATCGGTCAGTAAGTCTTTCAGAGCATCCTGGTCTAAATCTATATCTATAAAAGTCCTCAGCCAGTTAAGGGAAATTTTCATATCTACTTCAATCGAGCCTCCAAAGGTAGGAATCTTGATGCAAAGTAAAGTGTGTATATTTCCCTTTTATAACAGAATAGTGAATTATAGGTGCGTCCTTGTCTGTCCTCACTTTAACAATCCTTCACTTTCGTATTCCGACAACTTACAGTTTAAAGAAGCTACCTTTGCCGCGCCATGAAAAGGGAGATAAAAAGAACACTGACCGTTGCAGCCCCCATTATACTGGGGAATGTTACGCAAATGGCGCTCGGCTTATTAGACAGTGCTATGGTAGGTTCTATCGACTACAAGCAACTGGCAGCGGCTTCGCTGGTGACTAATGTATTAGCGATCCCCTATGTGGCAGGTATCGGTATGACGATGTCCCTTTCACCCTTGGTAGCTATTGCCAACGGGAAAAAAGATGCCCATGCCGCTTCGCATTATCTCTTTAACGGGTTAATCCTTTGCACGATAGTAGCGATAGTCATTGCAGCAGGCATCCATTGTTTCCACAATGTCATCCACCACATGGGCCAGGATCCTGAGGTGGTCGCGCTGGCGATCCCTTATCTTAAGATCATGGGATGGTCTACGGTTCCCATGCTGATCTTCCTGTCTATGAAGAGCTTCACAGACGCGCTGGAACACACAAAGGTAGCCATGACACTTTCTCTGCTCTCCTTACCTATCGATGCTTTCCTCAACTGGGTCTTTATATTCGGTAAACTGGGATTTCCCAGGCTGGAAATTGAGGGTGCAGCCTGGACAACGCTGGTTACCAGGACAATGATCACTATTGCACTCTTCACAGTCATCCTGAGAGGATCCAAGTTCAAAGCCTACATGGCCGAACGGCAAAGTGCCTGGAAACTGAAGGCAGCTACTTTCAAAGAACTGCTGATGATCGGCATTCCCAGCTCGGTGCAATATGGCCTGGAAGTAGGCGCCTTCTCCATTTCCGGCCTGATGATCGGCTGGTTTGGCGCCACCCAGCAGGCTGCCCACCAGATCGCATTGAACCTGGCCTCCACTTCCTTTATGATCATCATGGGGATCTCCACTGCCGGCTCCATCCGGATCAGCAATGCGCTGGGAAGAAACCATTGGGCTTCCCTGAAAGATATCGGGTACAGCACACTGGCCTTCGGCACCGGGTTAGGTGTTTTCTTTGCGCTGATCTTCATAGGCCTTCATAATTACCTGCCTCTTATCTTCAACCAGGATCCCGCTGTAGTATCTCTGGCAGCGCATCTTTTACTTTTTGCAGCGCTGTTCCAGATCTCCGATGCCACGCAGGCCATTGGTGTAGGGTTGCTGAGAGGTATTAAGGATGTGCGGATGCCTACCTTTTTCGTGGCGCTGGCTTACTGGATCATCGGTATACCGCTTGGCTATTTCCTGGGTGTATATTTCGATATGAAGGCAACTGGTATGTGGATCGGACTGGTTTGCGGCCTTACGGCCTCTTCCCTGCTGCTGAACTTCCGCTTCCGCAGGCTGGTGCGCAGAAATACCTCTGCCGTAGCCTGAAACCTAAAGTAATGATCTGAAATACAAGAAATCCTATCTTTACGATTTATGGGTGTCATCGTCAGACAAAGCAGCCTGGGTATTATTGCGAATTACTTCGGCATCTTATTAGGCTTTATTAATGTCATGCTGATCATGCCCTCGCTCCTGTCTCCGGAGCAGATAGGTCTGATCAACCTGATCCTGGCAGTTGTATTTGTCGTGTACCCGATCATGGATTTCAGCGCGGCCGCTCTGCTGAACCGGTATTTCACTAATGTGGAACAGAAACAACTGATGCTCAATAAGGCGCTGACCATTTCCGCGACCGGAGCATTCGTGTTTATCTTTATTTTCCTGCTGGGCAAACCGCTGTTTGTCCGGTATTATATCCAGAATTCACCGGAGATCATTCCTTATTACTGGCTGATCTATGCTGTCTCAGTGATCATGGGCTGGCTCGGCCTGATGGAAGCTTATACGGTTATCCACCTTAAATATCATGTCAGCACTTTTGCGAAAGAGGTGGTCTTCAGGGTAACGATAACGATACTGCTCGCACTGCTGTACCTGAAGCTATTTCCTTTTGAGACGTATATCTATCTCCATTTTTCCATGTATGGCCTGATGGCCATCCTGCTCGCATTTTACCTGAAAAAGAAAGATTACATCCAGCTGCATTTCAGGCAACCGCAACTGGAAGCCAGACAAAGGAAGAGCATGCTCAGGTTTGGCGGCTTCAGCATCTTTACCGGGCTGGCTGCCGTTGTAGCAATCCGCATCGACACGATCATGCTGGGTTCTATGGAAGGCCTGAAGGACGTAGGCATCTACACGATCGCCATGTTCATGACTTCTGTCATAGAGATCCCCAGGAAGACGGTATTGCAATCGTCAGCTCCTATTATCCGGATGGCGATCAAGGAAAACAATCTTGATAAGGTAGCGCAGATACAGTATAAGACCATACTCAACCTGAGCCTGATCGGCGGTTTTATGCTGACGATACTGATGGTCAATCTCCCGGCTATCTACCAGATCATTCCGGACGGGGAAATTTATGCCAAAGGGTTGTGGGTAGTCTTCTTCATCGGCGCTTCCAAACTGGCTGAAATGATGGCAGGCAGCAACCAGGAAATTATTATCTCTTCCCGGTACTATGCGCTCAATATCATCTTTATCATCCTCCTGGCTGTGTTAACGATCGGTCTCAATTATATCTTCATACCTATTGACGGCCTGATCGGCTCTGCTTATGCAACGCTGATCTCTACCAGCATCGTGGTGCTTTGCCGGATCCTGCTTTTCAGGTATTTATTCAAAAGGTCTGTCTATCAATGGGAGAACATCTGGATCTTCTTATTTTTCGCCGGGCTGGGCGCTGCGCTGTTTTACCTGCCGGGTCTGCTTCATCCTATTGTATCTATAGGTATCAAAACCGGTACCGGCGGCCTGATCTTTTTCTTTTTCCTGAAATGGACCAAAGTTTCCCCGGATCTGAATGAACTGATCAACAGTATCCTGCGACAGGCAGGGGTTGGGAAGTGGGTGAGTTTGTGAAATGGTAAATGGGACAATGTGTAAATGGGACAATGGGACAATGAGTAAATGTGGTAATGGGATAATGTGTAAATGGGGTAATGTGTAAATGGGGTAATGTGAAAATTTGCAAATGAGATGATGGGAAATGAGATAATGTGGCGATGGGACAATGAGATAATTAGCAAATGAGGTAATGTGCTGATAGGTCAATGGATAGTCACAGATATTCAGATGATAGATCGTCGTATTCGCAGATATCCATATTTGCGACAGACTGCTAAATGAATTTTGGGAAGTAATTCTTCTCTACAACTGCTTTCACCACCTGCGCAAACAGGTGTATAAAACACTGCCACTATTAGTTACCCGCTTATGCAGATAGAGTATAACCACTAGCCAGCGATATTGATATCGGAACCAGCAGTCTGTCGCAAATATGGATACATACAAATATCGTTAAAGCACCTCTGCTTCCGCGGCCGGGATAGAGCCGGTATCCTCTGTGGAATGTAATGGAGCAGAGATACAAGGCGAAAGCCCAACCCGATCACCATGGTGTGTTTTCATTGAGCAGGAAACTATATCGGGGCCGCCCTGAGAACTGTTCTTCGAATTCCTCCGGGAGTTTTCTAATATAATTGATCCGTCAAGGGTATGGAGTGCTGATGATTTGCTATTTTAGTCATCTTTAATATTTTATACTGCTGACGACTGCTTTTATGAAGGTGGATTATACAAAAACACTGGCTCTGCTCCTGTTTGCAGGGTTGTTCTTTTTTCAGAAAAACCTGAATGCCTGTACAATAGAGGCGGCCATATCCGCCAGCATCTGTGCGGGACAGTCTTTTGAAGTCGGTAATAAAAGTTATGACCAACCGGGCATCTACACCGATACCTTATTGTCATCCGAAGGTTGCGACAGTGTACAAACTACAACGCTCGCTGTTCTTCCGGTGATCACGCAATCACTGCATTACCCGATCTGCCAGGGATCCGGTGTCCAGGTCAATAATATAACCTACGACCAGGCCGGCACTTACCAGCAAGTCCTGACCAGCGCTGCCGGTTGTGACAGCATTCTGAATATTAATATCACTGTTTCACCGGTTTACAATATCCCGGTGGAGCGAACCATCTGTAAAGGAAGCAGGGTCATGATAGGTAACAATGTATTCACGCAAGCGGGCATCTATACAGTGCACCTGCTCAGCAAAGACAATTGTGACAGCACGGTGGTGCTGGATCTGAAAGTGCTGGATACTTCTATGACCTACCTGAATGTCCAGATCTGCGAAGGAAAATCCTATGTATTCGGCTCAAGAACGCTGACTACAACAGGAACCTATAAAGATACGCTGCAGAATCACCTGGGTTGCGACAGCATCATCACCCTGGATCTGAGGGTGGTCGCTGCGATCAACAGGACGATATCTCCTACGCTTTGTGAAGGACAAAGTTTTACAGTCGGCAATCACACTTATACCACCAGCGGTACGTACAAAGATACCCTTACTTCAGCCCAGGGATGCGACAGCATTATCACGCTCAACCTGACCTTTCTTCCTGGTATTACCCGGAACATCACAGCTAATATCTGCCGGGGACAATCTTATACCGTAGGTAATCACTCTTATACGGCAACCGGTACTTACAGAGATACGCTGATCTCCTCATCCGGCTGCGACAGCATCATCGTGCTCAGCCTGACCGTCCGCAATCCGACCACCAGGACTCAAAACCCGGTTCTTTGCGAGGGGCAAAGCTTCACCGTTGGCAGCCATACTTATACTACTACCGGCGTATACAGGGACACGCTGAGAAATATCTACAACTGCGACAGCATCATTGTCACCAACCTGACGATCAACCCGGTCAAAAGGGTAACGCTCACGCCTGTTATCTGTAACGGTACATCTTTCCAGGTAGGTGATAAAATCTATACCCAGACAGGTACTTACCGCGATACGCTGGAATCATCGCTTTTCTGTGACAGCATTATTACCACCCAACTGACCGTGCTCAACGCTTTTAACACCGTGAACAGGCAAAGTATCTGTGAAGGAGCAAGTTATGTCTTCAACGGGAATACTTATTATCAGCCCGGTACTTACCTGGACACCCTGATCAGCACGCAGGGTTGTGACAGCATCATAAGAACGGTGCTGACGGTCATCCCCACCAGCATCCGGGCGATCAGCAGACAGATCTGCCAGGGACAAAGCATCACTGTAGGGCCCCACATTTATACATCTTCCGGCACTTATACCGATACGCTGACATCTTCTGCCGGCTGTGACAGTATTGTCACGCTGACACTCACGGTTATTTCCCCGGTGTTTACTACTATCAACCCGGAAATATGCGAAGGACAATCCTTCACTGTAGGACAGCACGTCTATACGGCCAGCGGAACTTACAGAGATACCCTGACAGCAGTTACCGGCTGTGACAGTATCATTACCACCCGGCTCACGGTACACGCTATCAGCAGGGCCAGTCTCGCGCCAGTGATTTGTAAAGGCCAGTCGTTCCAGGTGGGCAATAAGACCTATACCGTTAGCGGAACTTATACTGACACGCTGAGCAATTTCAATCACTGTGACAGTATTATCACTACGCAACTGACGGTAAAAGATATTACTTCCGAACAGCTGACGGTCTCGATCTGCCAGGGATCCGGCTTTTCAGTAGGCAACAATACCTATACACAGCCCGGTACTTACAGAGATACGCTGCAATCCATATACGGTTGTGACAGCATCATCGTCCTGCGCCTGAGCGTGCAGACTACCCTCACCAGTAACCTGAACCTGAAAATATGCCAGGGACAATCCGTACAGGTAGGTTCCAGTACCTATAATACCAGCGGAACTTACAGGGACACCCTGATCAGCGTCGGCGGTTGTGACAGTATTGTTACCCTTCAGCTGAGCGTATTACCGGTATACAACCTGCAAGTCTCCAGGAATATCTGCCGGGGCGACAGCCTGGCATTCGGTAACGGTTTTGTCAGGAATGCGGGCAATTATACGTACACATACGCGTCCAAAGATGCCTGCGACAGTACCGTTAACCTGATGGTCAGCATACTTGAACCTTCTTCCAGGCAGATAGGCCGGACAAGTTGCGAAGGCAGCAGCATCAACATCAATAATGTCCAATACACCAGGGATACAACCTTTTCAGTTATCACCACCAACTACCTGGGATGCGACAGTGTGATCACTTATCACCTGAAATTCAATCCCCGCTATACGCTGACAACAGACAGAAGCATCTGCAGGGGAAGCACTTTCAATAATATCGTGATCAACCAGGACACGACAGTCACACTCTCCTTAAAAACCATTGCCAATTGTGACAGTATCGTAACGGTACGAATAGAAGCAGTTGATCCTGAATTCACTTATACGGGCAGCCAGGTATGCGAAGGCACTGTATACAGCGGTATTGTCATTTCGAAAGACACGATCATCCGTCAGACCCTGACCAACAGAGCAGGTTGCGACAGTACCGTTATCGATACGGTAACCATGCTGATCCGCCCTGTATTGACCACGAGCAAAGATACGCTGATCAACCCGGGTAATAATGTAACCATCTTCGCCAGCGGTGCTGCGTCCTATGCCTGGAATACCGGCGCAACGCAGGCCTCCATCAATGTACAACCGGTAGAAAATACGGCTTATACGGTTATAGGTACAGCAGCCAACGGCTGTACAGATACGGCTGTCATACAAGTCAGAGTCAATGCGTGCGTTATTTCTGTCCCCTCCCTGTTTACTCCGAACGGAGACGGTATTCACGATGTGCTGAAGGTCAAAGGCGGAGAATGTCTTTCAGCATACGAATTGCGCATCATCAACCGCTGGGGCGATGTGCTTTTTGAGTCTACCAATTATAGCGAAACCTGGGACGGCACGTTCAAAGGTACACCTGTTCCGGAAGGCGTATATTTTTATATCATTTCCGGGCTGACAGCGAATGATGATTCCCCGGTGAATGAGAATGGCTACGTGCATATAGCGAGGTAAATGCCGTTGATCCGTTGAGATTAAACCTACCTTTAATAGTTATTCCTTTCCTGAAGATTGGTGCAGGTTTTTATTTACAATAACACTGTGATAGCCAAGTATCAGCAGTCAGTTGGATCCTGAGTGATTGATTCTGTATCTGATACCAACGTACAAATCAGGAATTGCGGGATCAATCGTTGTCTTTTATTTCTATATTTTCCCTTTTTTGACTTATAGTTAACCAGGGCATCCAGTATCCTGGTTTTATTTAGATATTACAATTTTAAATATACACATTGTTATAAAGAAGATATAAATGAATAAATATTTACTTATACATTACTATCCAAATAATTACTTATACATTACTATCCAAATAATTACAATATGAATAACAACTAAAAAATATTTCATAGTATAATTTTATTATTCTTTATTTAATTTATAAATTAACATTACCATACCCACTATTTTTTTTATGATTAAAATCTTTCTTGATACTGAATTTACAGGTCTGCATCAGCAGACAAGTCTGATTTCACTGGCTTTGGTGGCGGAAACAGAAGCTAGACAATACACATACAAATTATATAACCTCTATATGAAATTAACAAAAGAAATTTCAGAATGTCTCTTTAAAGAAGCAAAAGAACAATTATGCTATAGTAAAATAATTTCTTACTTATTACTATGCATGATACTGCTATCAATGCTTCTAACAAACAAACTACTTTATATAGCAAGTGTATCAATATTCACGTTATCATTTATAAATATATATGTAGATAAAAAGGCAGAAAAGCTCATCTATTTAGCTAAGAAATCACATTTTCTAGAGTTTATCTACTTCTTATTTGAAAATAAGAAAGTCTATAATGAACTGGCAAATATTCATACTAATATAGGTCATGATACTTTTAAATGGCTAGAAAGAAATAGGAATAGTATTCAAGGCAACATTTATAATTCACCGCATGAAATAAATAGATTAAAAAAAATGCTTTGGATGATACAGGAAAATACATTTTGGAATACTAATCTATATTTAAAATCTTATCAGGAAAAAATATATAAGATATCAATTGTTAGTATTGTAATTTTTATATCCATTTTATCCATACTAATTTTTCCTAATACCAATGAGTTAACAATAAAAATAGGCACTTTTGAAATATTTACAGATACTTATCAATTAATCAGAATTGCTTTATTAATACTGAGTTCCTCAATAATTTTGGAAGAAATAAAAAATGCTCTGTGCTTTATTTCTGCAAGTAAAAGAATGAAAGTTCTTGACGATAAGATAAGTAAAATAGAAAAAATTGAATATGATGAATTTCTAGAAATATTTACAGAATATCATAATATAAAAGAAGTAACTCCACTAATTCCAAATAATATTTATAATAAAAACAACCATATTCTAAATGAAAGTTGGAAAATTAGGTTAAATGCATTTAAGGAAACTAACCTTAATGAATCAATCAAAATGTATACAAATCTATTAATTAACATGGTTAATTCTAATGATTTTAAATGGATGTTGATTGGTAGTGCATCTCTTTCCTTACAAGGAGTTTCGTTAAAGGTTAGTGATTTAGATATTTTAACAGATAAAAAAGGTATTGAACTAATTATTCAAAACTGTCGTCCTTTTATAATTGAAGAAATAAAATTTAAAGAGGAAGGAGACTTAAAATCGTATCATGGAAAATTGAATGTTTTAGGAGTTAATATTGATGTAATTGCAGAAATATTTAATAAAACCAGACAAGGATGGCTACCTCATAATGATATAGATGATCACAAGATTAGAATTGGTAACATCTATGTCAGAGATATCAACTATGAAAAGATAATATACGAAAGGATCGGAGACTTTGTAAAATGGAATCTGATTAATGATTTATAAATATTACATTATGTACGCTATAAAATTCACCCTGAAACAGCATACGCCCATCATCCATTTCCAGTGGTATGAAAAGGATGCAACTATTCGACCAACAGAGCTAAAAGCCAAGTTAGACAAGTGGATCATTGCTGAAATGACTGACTGTCATGGAAATGCAGATGCTAGACTGCAGAGAATAAAAGAAAAAGCAGATGGTCAATTTAAATACCCCAATTTATACAAATGGCTTAAAGGGGCAAAGGATACAGATAAAACCCATCCGGCGTTGAACTATTCAGTAAAGGTTCAACCAATTGGAGAAAATATATTTCTTGATGTTATAGAACCAACTGTAGAGAAGGGTACAAATAGCAATCCGGTGTTAAAGAAGATAGACTTCCCAATGTTTTTTGGTAATCAAATGAAGGTTACAGGGTTAACAAAAGAAAGTATTCAGCAAAATGAAGAGTTTTGGAACGGTAAGAAAAGAATTAAGCGACTTGATTTACACGACGGTGTTATTATAACTATCCATTCTCCTTTTTCTGACTTAATAGATGAAATTAATCAGAGATTTCCACTTTTTATTCTTAAAACCAACTTTGGTACCAGACAAGGTAAAGGATATGGCAGTTTTTTCATTCAAAAAGGGACCAAAGGCTTCCCGGAAAATCATCAGGAGTGGTTTAAAGGAATTTTCGATTGGAAATTTGATATAGAAGTTTCTGGTTCTGATGAGAAGCAAAGAATTAAAAATTTGTTTGAAAAAATAGACTTGTTTTATAAAACCTTAAGAAGTGGCATCAGCCCACAAGATAAACAGTTATACTTTAAATCCATGATGTGGAAGTACACAAAGTCTTTGAATCCTCCACGACAATGGGATAAGAAAACCATTAAACAAAATTGGTTTAGCACAATTGAAATCGCACAACAATCCACCCATTCTTTTTCAAATCCAGACGAATGGCCTCTGCATTATACCAAAGGGGTGGAAGTTAAGCAGGACGATAAGGAAGTTTATACGCACTTGATATGGCGCGATTTACTTGGCTTATCCATAAATCAATCATGGAGAAACCCTTATAATATTGATCTAGTAAAATCAAGCCAGAAGAAGGACGATAAAAATAGACCGGTTTACACCCGGCTGCAATCTCCCATTTTTTTTAAGCCTGTTAGAACCGGGGAAAATTCTTTCCGCGTGTTTTTTGAAGTACCTAATCATATCAAGAAGTTCTTTAAAGAAGGTAAAAAAACTGATACCGTTGCAGAAATTCTGGGAGAATGGTTTGAATTTTCAGCTAAAGGAAAAACTGATTTTTCATTACCACTACCTGATAGCTTTGATTTTGATGCTTTTTTGTCCTTAGCCTTCAAAACAAACATCCAATATTGGGTAGAAGACGGAATCTATGAAAAAAGGGTTGGTAGAAACACCTTTACTGAACCACATGGTAAAACCAGGAAAGTCAAGATTGGCAATAGCTTTAACATAGTTGATAACACAGATTACCATTGTCTGGTGAATATCTATTCTCAATTAGCTATTCAAGTTCATTCAAAAGAAAAGTCTAAGGCATGACAAATAAACATTATATTGCTATTACTATAGGTCCGATTTTAAAAACCTTAGAAAAGGCAGAGAAAACCCGAGAATTATGGGGAGCTAGTTATCTTTTTTCTTACTTGTGTAGAAATTTAGTTAAGGAGTTTAATCAAAAGGGTATAGAAATTCTTCTTCCTAATCCTGATGCCGTTGATTTAATCAGACCAGGTGTTGGACTCTACCCGGACAGAATAATGCTCCATGTTTCAAGTGAAGACTTTGAGAAAGTTACAGAAATTGTTAAATCTGTAAAAGAAAATATCTCCAATAATATATACAGTAATATTATAAAATACCCTGCAAATGACCCATATGCCCGTTTGTTGGCGCGTCACGTTAAAAAAAGCAGCAGCAAGAATAGTGTTCTATCTTTTTTAGGATCTTATCTTCAAGCTTATACGCTTTCAGTAAAAGATAGCGTAGCCTCTCTTAATTATTTAGATAAAGAGGGTGATCCAGATAAGTTACCAGAGATTCTTTCCATGAATATAATGCTCGACCATGTTGAATTAAGATCTTCAATTGCATCCTTTGACCCGGATCCATTAAAAGTATTTCTACGTGGGATCAATCACAGTTTTCTTCTTATGGATGCATTTCACGAGAAATTCAAACACTTTCCTTCACTTCCCGAAATAACTACAACAGAACTCAGATTTGTGGGAGGTCATCAGAATGCTTATGATAAAATTATTAAAGATAATTATGATAAAGCTGTAGAAGAAGAGGCGAGTCGCATAAAAGAATATAACAAAGAGGATAAAGACTTTGATCAACAAAATATACCTGGTGATGAAGAGTCAGATCAAAATGAAATGACATCTGACTTAGTGGAAGAAGATATGCTTGATTTGATTTTCCAACTACCAGAAGTAGATAAATACAAACGCACCTATCATAAATACGTGGCTATTGTACACGCTGATGGAGACCGCATGGGCAAATTGATTGGTTCTCTTGATAAAACTGAAATCTACAACTTCTCTAAAGATTTGATAGATTTTGCGCAAAAAGCCAATGAAGTAATCGCAGGAAAACGATTTACAAATGGAAATTTGAACGAATGGGGTTACGGTGGCGCACCTATATATATAGGGGGTGATGAACTTGTGTTCTTTGCTCCTGTGGCCAGTAGAGATAATGCAGAGAATTTCCTTACCATTTTTGACCTGATAGCAAAAATAGATTTAACGTTTGACGAAGTTTTTAACGAAAAGGATGAATATGGAAATTTCAGGAAATATAAGAAAATCAACACTGACAGTCGTCCATGTATGACCTACGGGGTGAGTATTACTTATGTGAAGTATCCATTGCGTGAGGCTTATAAGCAAAGTTTAGAGCTAATGAAATCTGTTAAAAATGATGATTACAAAAGTCGCAACCGTGTAAACTTTAAAGTACAAAAACATAGCGGGCAATGGTTTGGAGGAGTGTTAGACAAGAACGATACAATCGCATGGAAGTATATCAGAGAGTTGCTGGATACTCATCATACAAAAAACCTCACTGGAAATAAAGCTGCGGGCTTCATTAATTCTGTCTCTCAAAAACTAAGGTTTTATCAGTCAGTAATAGAGGCAATCTCAAAAAGTCAAACGAAAATTGAACTGCAAACCAGCATGACCGCATTGTTTAAAAATGTCTTTGATGAAGATATCCACAGCGATAAAGAGGTAAGAGATTACTTAGATAAAATTCGAGACTTGTTAATTCAAATGCTGATTTCCGCCAAAGATTCCGAAGGAAGGAAGCCTGAAGAGCGAATAGAAGAGGTAATCGATACTCTGCATGGAATATTACGCTTTATCCATTTTGTTCGCGATGATGAATTTAAAAATGAAAATAAAAAGAAACATGAAGCTCAAGTTCATTCTTAAACCACTTGATACCATATTCTTTGGGGAAGAAAAGTCGCCATTCAAACAAGAATATTTCCAACAAAGCAGGATGCTCCCTCAGCAGACAACAGTATTAGGCTTTCTGAGATATGAGGCATTGAGGAGAGCCGGTAAATTGGGTAAAGACCCAAAATTAAGCAATTGGGATATTCTTATAGGAAGAGAGAGCTTTAATGGCTCCAATGGTCAGACTTTTGGAATAATTAAGAATATTTCCCCGGTTTCAATTTTTCATATTTCAGAAAAATATGATCTATATCCATTACGAGATCCTTGCGGATTTAAAACAACACCAATTGATGTGAAAGTTGATTTTTGTGATGGGACGATCTGGGATCAACTTTTTTTGTTTGAGAAAGAAAAATTCAATCGCTTTGATCCTAAAAAGGGCGAACAGTCCTCCATTATTTTTTCCGATTATAAAACTCAAAACTTCAAGGCTGCCTGTTCTACGGAAAAAGATTACAAAAAAGCGCACGGCTTTGATGCGCCTGATAATAATGGAATTTTCTGGCCAGATATAAGACCGGGCATTACAAAAAATTACAAAGGTATACCAAATGATGAAGGATACTTTCGCACTAAATTCTGGCGCATGATGTCCTGTTTTGCATACAGTTTTACTACAGAGATAGAAGAAAATAGTGAGTTAACTGAAGCTATGTGGAAAGACAAAGCAATTGTTCGTTTTGGTGGAGATGGGTCTCTTTACAGTATGGAATCTGTTGATTTAGAATATGAAAAGAATGATAATACAGGAAATGTATTTGTTTTATTAAGTGATGCTTTGGTGAACAATGATATTTATCACTTTTGCAGTGTTGCAGTTACAGATACTCTTCACTTTCGAAATATACGCACAACCACTTCTGACATTAGATTCACTAAACGAGCCAACGAATGGAGCGAATGGAAAAAGAATCCAACTATTACTGAGGCCAAAATTTTTATGGAACACGGAAGCATCCTTATTGCCCGAGAAGGGGAAGAAGAGAATTTGGCCAATGCTCTTTCAAATGAAACTTCTTTTAGAAATATAGGATACAATCACTATAAACGATTTGACAAATTACCAAAAGGAATAGAACATGACAATCATTAATCAATTTTATCGCCTGCGCTGCGTAACCAACCTACATGTGGGCAGTGGGGAAACTAATTATGGAGTTATTGATAAACTTATTGAGAGAGACAATACCTCCGGTTTCCCTTGCATAAACAGCAGCGGGCTAAAAGGTGCTATTAAGCAGAAGTTTAACCTTCAGGACTCACAATTACTCATCGAAGTTTTTGGTAGTGATTCTACAAAAAACAAACAAAATCAGAGTGAAGAAGAAGCGGATCGAAAGAATAAAAATAAACGAATTGGAGACAGTAAACAAGGCAAATGCAGTTTTCTGCCGGCTCACTTGTTGGCCTTACCTATTAGAAGCGATAAGGTCCCTTTTGTGCTTGGTACGTCAAAGAGTATTGTTGATTCTTATATTCAATTAAGAAGAGATTTTGGACAGGAGGTTGATCTAATAGACTTGAAAAACGACCATATCCTTAAAATTAGTGATAATATCTCTGATGCTGATTTAGGCCAAACAGGAAAACGAACATCGGGGACTTTGGATGTCGAAGTGACAAAAAGGCTTAAGTCTTTACTTAGTACAGAACACCCAATAGTTGTCTTGGGTGATCAAACAATGATTGAGCTTTGCAACGATCTGAATTTACCTGTTATTGCCAGAAATAGCCTTGAAGACGGACAAAGCAAGAACCTGTGGTACGAGCAGGTATTGCCTCGGGAAAGTATAATGTTCTTCCCTATTATATGGGATAGCTTAACTCTAAAAGAGAAATTCGATCTTACAGCCGGCACATTACAAGTTGGTGGTAGTGCATCTGTAGGATACGGTTTTACCAAAATAACTGAAATGATATGAGTACCGCAAGCAAGAAAAGAATGGATGAACTAATCCCTTTAGCAATTGAAGTCATCAATGACATGAAAAGCGATTTTTTAAAGGATGTAATTAAGTACAAAATAAAAAATGAAGATGGAGCTGAAGTCGAGATTGAGATTCCAGCTATTTCTAAAACTATTCATGGGTATTTCTCTTCATATGGTGCTGATGTAGTCAATACTACAATTTTGGCCGCGACCATCTTCTACGAACAAGCTGACAGCGGGGCAGAAAAGGATAGGACACTTGTGCCAAAGAGCATCCTTGCTCTTTTAAAAAAGGATACTGCTACTAAAGCAGGAGCTAACACTTTTGAGAATTTACAAACCTACATCTACCAAGATATGGTTAATGGGCAACCTCATCCGCACAAAAAAAGTCAAAAAGAAATTTACATTTCTTCTGCTGCAGCTGCACTCAAAATCGCATTACGTTCTTTCCCAAAAGCATAGCTATGTTAATCAAAAATCCAGGCCTAGCCTTTAACAAAACAGTTTTCAAGAATTTGAATCCAACCGATAAAACTGCATTTCAAAATGCGACAAAGTCTCTTCATGAAGCGCTCTATGCATTGAAATTAGATGAAAAGTTACTGTGCGTGAAAGAATTATTTAAAGATGACCTACGTACTTTTAAAAATCCTGGACTTACTATATTATGGCCTGGATTATTGATGGGTCTGGGTTACGGGCACGGAACGAAAACTGGAGCCACAGATAAGGATCACCCTTTTGCAACAGAAGTAAAAACTGGATTCTTCTTTGATTTTACCACCGGGCTACCTGTACTACCTGGGTCATCTGTCAAAGGTATTTTAAGAAGCTTCTTCCCTGGGAGATATAAAGGCAATGACGATTTGAAAGATGCTGTTTATGATCGTATTATTTCTATTCTCAAGAAGATAAAACCTGAATCAGATGCGTTTAAATGGAATAAACAAAATGTTGACGACATTGAAAATACCATTTTTAAAGGTGAATTAGCTATAGAGAATGGGAAAAAAGTCAAAAGATTTCTTTCATCTACTGAACAGGATATTTTCTTTGATGCCTATCCTTGCACGGGGACAACAGCTAAAATATTTGAAACTAATGACCCAAAAGAAGAGCATGATATATTTCTTGGAGAAGATATCATTACTCCCCACCGTCATCCTCTCAAAGATCCAGTGCCTTTAAAATTATTAAAAGTTCTTCCTGGAGTGAAAATTAAATTTCAGTTCTTATTAAATGACTATGGTTTATCTGCAGAAGACAAAGAAAAACTTTTTATTCATTTGCTGACTCTTGCAGGAGTCGGCGCTAAAAAAAGCGTAGGCTTTGGATATCTTTCTTCTGATATTAAAACAGTTCCAACACTTTTAAAAAAAGGATATATTGATTTTGACGATATTAATCTAGATGGATGGGACGATAAAATAGAATACGCTGAAAATGAGAGAGCGAAAACAGAGTCAGCGAAAAAAATCACTACACCAGAGAAGGTATTAAAGTCTCTAATCACAGAAGAAGACTCTTGGCCTGATGCAAAAACAATTAATATTGGTAAGAAAATTAAAGCTCATCTAATCAAATATGAAAGTGGAACTGCATTTTTTCAACCTATGATTAAAGGTATGCCCATAGAAAAAGCAGTTAAAAAGAAAGCAATGCCTAGGCCACTTACTAATATGTTTGAGATAACTGTCAAAAACAAATTGGGAAGTGAGAAGAAAGGAAATATTGATTTTGAATATTAATGCAATATACTACTCCCCTCATGAACACCCTATCCCTCACTTTTGATCTGCGCATACGGCCGCAACAGATATATGACTTCCGGCGGGCCATTATAGCGCTGGCCGGAACAGGAAATGATCTTTTCCATAACAGGGAAGTATTGCCGGACGGAAGCGAAGGTCATCCGCTGCAGCGCTACCCTAAGATACAATACCGTATTCAGGATGGTTACGCGTCACTCTGGGCAATGAATGAAGGAGTGGATGCGCTAAAAGCGCTGATGAAGCCTAAAGAGGGATTCGATCAATTTGAAATGTTCGGCATACATACTCCACTGAGAATAATACAAAAAACCGAGGATAGAAACTTTTCCTGCGAAGTAAATGAATTTCAGATATACCGGCTCCGGCATTTCCTTCCTTTCAATACAGAAAAATACCAGGAATACCAGGCATCGGAACTTTTTAAAGATAAGATTACGCTGTTGGAGCAGGGAATCCTCAATGAACTGGTACTCTTCAGCTATGCTGCCGGCTGGACACTACCCGAAAAGCCCAGGCTCAAAGTTCAGTTAAAAGATATTCTTCACCTCAGCACCGGCAGATACAAAACTGCGGATGACCACGGCAGGATGGTCTTTAAATATTCAAAAGCTTTTGACCTGCTGCTGCAAATCAACGCATGGTTACCAGAAGACATCTCTTTAGGCCGGCACAAAGCTTATGGATATGGAGTACTCTCTGCACCTGGTTAATCAACAAAAGCTCTTTGACATGTTGTAAAGCTAATATATACTGCCACGCTCTTCCCACCGGAAGAACAGTAAACAATCTACCCGCTTATATGACCTCCATTTTTAAGATCCGGCAAGCCCGGAATGCTTTCGTAAAAGCTACAGATACCGGTATGTTAGGCAAATTACTGGACGTCGAGCCGCACAAAATCAGCCTGCTCAGTGTACAACCTCAGTATAAGGTGTATAAAATACCCAAAAAGAACCGGCAGTGGCGCCTGATAGAAGACCCTGACGATGAGCTGAAAGATATTCTGAAAAAACTGAATTTTCACCTGCAGGCCGCTTACTATTATATACGGCCGGATGCCGTTCACGGCTTTTGCATCAGCGACAACCGGGAAGAAGACCGGAACATCATCAGCAATGCCAGAAGACATATCGGCCAGCCCTTCATGCTGAATATTGACCTGAGAGATTTCTTTCATACGATCATCCGTCCAAAAGTCTACCAGATCTTTGAAACACATTTTCCGAAGTTTGACCGGTCACTGCTCAAAACCCTGACAGACCTTTGCTGTTACCGCAACCGGTTGCCCATGGGCTCACCGACCTCACCGGTCCTGTCTAACTATGCAGCCCTGGAAATGGATCATGAGCTCACCGGTTTCACTGATATATGCGGTATTACTTACAGCCGTTTTGCCGATGACCTCACTTTTTCTTCCCCAAAGGAAATTCAGCTCCGGGACCAGAAAACGATCCGGGAAATCATCAGCAGGCATTTCATAATCCACCCGGAAAAAGACAGGTATTACACAGCTGACGATATCAAGCAGGTAACCGGGATCATTATAAAAGAAAACGACATTGCCCTACCTGAAAAATACCTTGATCAGGTTAACATCGAGATCGGGCGACTTCGCCAGACCATGCAGGTAGAAGCCCGTTACCGGACGGGAATGTCCAGGAAAAAACTGGCGCTTTTTGAGCAGGAACTGCGGGGTAAGCTCAATTTCGCAGCGATGGTCATGCCAGATAACGAAAGCATAGATCAGCTGCAGGAAGCGGTGACAGCAGCCATGAATCCCCTGGAAGATTTTGAATCTGCAGACTGGCTGGATATGCCTTATACATTTTTCTGACCCAAAAAGACAAACATGCACCTGATGATAGAAAATCACGGCGTAACGATAGACGTAGAGAACGAAATGTTCCGGTTATCCCTGGAAGGAAACACCAGGAAATTCAGTCCTGTCAAAATAGGATCCATTAATATCCTGTCGTCCTGCATGGTCTCCACTCCTGCCCTGAGATTAGCCGTCAGGAACCAGATACCGGTACTGATCTTTAACAGTTCAGGTAAGGTCGAGGCATGGATATGGAGTGCATCCTACGGCTCTATATCCACTATTCGTAAACATCAGGCCTATTTCTGTGACAGTGAAGACGGTCTGCAATGGATCAGGGAGATCCTCCGGCTAAAAACCACTCACCAGGTCAACAACCTGAAATGGCTGACCGAACGGAAAAAACGCTTTCATGACCAACTCACAGCCTCCATCGGCAGGATGGAAGCTATTTCTCTTTCACTGGCTGATGCATCCGTGCAAAGCATCAGAGGTTACGAAGGGAGCATATCCAAAGAATACTGGCAGATCATCGCGCAGGTACTGGAGAAAAACATACATTTCCCGGGCCGGGTACAACGTTATGTACAGGATCCGGTAAATGCTCATCTCAATTACCTGTACGGTATATTGTATGGTGTAACTGAAGCCAGTCTTTTAATGAACGGCATAGATCCTTACATGGGTGTCCTGCACCGGAATGAATACAACAAGAAAGCCATGTTGTATGATTATATAGAGCCTTTCAGGCCATGGGCAGACAGGTTATTGATACAACTGTTCATCTCGGGAAAGATCATCCGTGACCAACATTATATCCAGGAGGAAACAGGTATAGTAAAACTTACCAAAGAAGGTAAAAGGCAGACTATAGAACGCTTTTTTTCGCTGATGGATGAAAGAATGTACCTGAACAATAAAAGGATCAAGCGAATAGATCATATCCATTATTACAGCCGGGAGCTGGCTCAGACACTTAAAAATTACCGAAGATGATCATCCGGCTGGTTTGCTACGATATCAGGGACGACAGGTGTCGCTCCAGGATCTTCGATAAGCTGGAAAGTTTCGGCTTTCTATCCATACAGAAATCTGTTTTTTGCGGTATCCATTCACCTGACCAGTGGAATAATTGTGCTGCTTCATTAAAATGGATACTGGAAAAGTACGGAAACCCTGAAGAAGACAAGATCTTCGCCGTTGTTATCAGTAAAAATTGTGCGAAAAATGTTTTCAGTATCGGAATAAAAACCGATATTCATTCATTGTTAAGAGAAGAAAAGTTAACATGGATTTAGCGACTCCCACACAAGTTTTTATTTACAAAATATTCAAAACCAACTTTTTATAAAAAACAGCCGTCCGAGAGCACGTAGAACTAAATGATTACTGAGACCTCAACGCCTCCAGCGTTGTTATTTCATCTTCGTCCGAGAGCACGTAGAACTAAATGATTACTGAGACACTTTGTTGTGTACAGACACGAAGTCATTAGCTGTCCGAGAGCACGTAGAACTAAATGATTACTGAGACGTTTTGCCGCCCGCCACCGCCTTGCGATAGCCGTCCGAGAGCACGTAGAACTAAATGATTACTGAGACGTAACTGAACATAAGTCAGATATTTCATTCATGTCCGAGAGCACGTAGAACTAAATGATTACTGAGACACTCAAGGCGGATAACACCGCCTCGGTTTCGGTCCGAGAGCACGTAGAACTAAATGATTACTGAGACGTTAACGGCAGCTTCGCCGGTAAACGATATAGGGTCCGAGAGCACGTAGAACTAAATGATTACTGAGACAATTCTGAATCGGTTTTTTGTTTTTTAGAAAAGTCCGAGAGCACGTAGAACTAAATGATTACTGAGACGAGAACTCCTCCCCTTGGGAGAACCTCTGCTCAGTCCGAGAGCACGTAGAACTAAATGATTACTGAGACTGAAGTCAATTACCGTGTGAGTTTCTACACTCTGTCCGAGAGCACGTAGAACTAAATGATTACTGAGACCATGACCCGGATTATGGACACAAGATCCTGATGTCCGAGAGCACGTAGAACTAAATGATTACTGAGACAATCTTAATTATTGTTCACATGCTGTGCTAACGTGTCCGAGAGCACGTAGAACTAAATGATTACTGAGACAGTTTCCCATTCTGTGCAGCCCTGGCAAACATAGTCCGAGAGCACGTAGAACTAAATGATTACTGAGACTGCAGGGATTGTAACAGTACGCTTTCCAAAAAAGTTGAAGTCTGCATTTTCTGCACCTCGTCCTGCTTCAAATCCGAAAAATGATGAGTTTGGCATTCGTTGCTGATGCTCCGGCATTGAATCCAAAGAAATTGGATTAGTATGCATTCGTTGCTTCTGCTCCTGCATTGGTTCCAATGAATGCAGCACCATCCAATCCTGATGATCCAAACCGGAGTTGAGACCGATGAAGATACTGTTGGAGTGGGTGGGGTTTGAGGAGGCGCCAGTCCCGAGAGACACGACTCCGTCAGTCGCATTTTCAAACAAGAAGGTGAGCCGGATTTTGTCAGTAGGCGTTCCTGTTTCCGTGAATCCTCCTTCTACATGGGGTAATGAGTTTTACAAAACAATTCGCATCACCGGGATTACCTTCAGGGTCAAGTACTTCTTCTGGATCATATCCTCCTGGAAGTGGTGGTGCTGCATTCACGATGAAGAATCCATATCCGATGAAAGACATGACAGTGAGGAGGAGTGATGCGACTATTAAAACTCAAACTCCCGCCAATGCGATGTCAGGTTTTTATTTATTTTGTTTTTTTGTTTTCGACTTGCTTGGCATCGTCGCCTTTGAGTACGGTCTTAGCATTCAAAGAAGTAACCACTTTTTTACCTGTTTTGGCTTCTATTTCTTTTCGGGTATTTCCTGCAATTGTTCCACCTTGTTGGGCTACACGTTTGTTTTCGATAAAGTTTTTCGGTTTCTTTTCCTTGCTGATTTCCGTTGTCGTGGCTTCTGCCAGCATATTCAATACCAATTCAAGATTGGTCATATTGTCCCGAAGATTTTCTTTCTTTAATCCTTTGTGGCTTTTGTACTGCTTGACCGAGAATCCGCTCCACGCTTTGGTAATTTCATCAGTCAGAATGGCGTATTCCTGTCCCTTTTTCACGCCACGATTATCCCATTCGTCCGTAAGTTCTTTGCGGACTTCAATGCTTTTCAACCTTTGGTTAATCCATTCTTTGCCGTAACCTTTTTTTATATATGTTTCCATAAGACGGTCAATCCCGATTTCAGGGTCTTCGATCTCGTCTATACGCTCTCTTCCAACTTTGGCTAACCATAATTTAAAAGGCTCTGCTTTTTTAGAAGGTACAGATTGCAAAAGACGGAACAAATCTTCAGTATCCGCTACGTCTGTTAAACGCATTTTGCCATCTTCAGCAAGCATTTTCAACTGGTGACAATTTGTCACCGTTTCGTTACCTTCATTTCTTAATCGTTCTTTAAGTTTATTCCAATACTTACGAGCCTTTAACGAATCTGTTTGTTCAGTGAGGACTGCAATTACATCCACTATGGAAAAGTACCATTTTTCCTGCTCGTCGTCCCAATGCGTACGCACCTGCTTTTGCTCAAATATTTTTATAGCATTTTCTTTTTTCATGAACTATCTATTATTATTTAAAAATAGTAAAAGGATAGATTACCCTTAATTTAGAAAAGCATAATAGACAGATTATTTTAGCTTAAATAGATATGTTTTTTTGATTAAAATATAGATAAATGTTTTATACCTCGCCCTGTATCCAAGAAAGGTTGATTGATAAGCATCCGTTGCCTGATATCCAATGAAGGAAGAATTCGCAGCATCCGTTGCCTGATATCCTGCTTGATATCCGAGGAAGTTTGCATTTTTAGTTGAAGTAGGATCAATACTACTTGCACCAAATCCTGCAAAATATCCGATGAAGTTCGATGCTTCTGCCTTTGTTGCATTTTCTCCAGCATTGGTTCCTACAAAGTTTGACCATCTTGCATTCGTTGCATTTTTTCCTGAATTGTTTCCAAAGAAGTTGGAACATTCTGCATTCGTTGCAGAAACCCCTGCCTCATTTCCAAAGAAGTTGGAACATCGAGCATCGGTCGCATCAGTACCTGCATTTTTTCCAAAGAAGTTAGAGTCATATGCGTTTGCTGCATTACGTCCTGCTTCAAATCCAAAGAACGATGAATCGTGTGCATTCGTTGCTGATGCTCCGGCATTGAATCCAAAGAAGTTGGATTGGTAGGCATTCATTGCATCTGCTCCTGCACTGTTTCCCATGAAGTTACTGTTGGATGCACTGGTTACATTAGCTCCTGCATTGGTTCCAATGAATGCAGACCCATCGAGTCCTGATGATCCGGCACCCGAGTTCAAACCGATGAAGATACTGTTGGAGTGGGTGGGGTTGGAGGAGGCTCCGGTACCGAGCGATACCGTTCCACTCGTTGCATTTTCAAACAGGAAGGTGAGCCGGATTTTGTCAGTAGGCGTTCCAGTCCCCGTGAGTCCTCCCTCTACATGGGTGATGAGTTTCACAAAACAACCCGGATCCCCTGGGTTACAGCCTGGGTCAAGTTCAATTCCAGGATCATATCCATCGGATGGAGGAGGAGCAGCATTCACGATGAAAAATCCATATCCGATGACGGATAACACGGTGAGAAGCAATGATGCAATAGTGCGTTTCATATATGCAGTTATTATACCACTGAAACTCATGGCAATACAAGGAAATATGTGGAAAACCCTGCATGGTGCGGCAAGGTATTGGGTGGGTCATTCCCGTCCATGAATCAAGTCTGAGAATAACCTGGGACAAGGATTTCTTTCTGTGAACACTTTCTGTTGTTTCTGTAGCTCAGAAAGTACTTCATGCATCCTCACCTTCCCGTGGATACCAGGAAAATAGAGGAGCGGAGGCAAAAAACCAAACAAAAACGCCTATTCCCTAACTGTACACTTGGGGAATAGACGTTTTTTATTCTGTATGGTCAAATGAAAATTTTGTGTATATAAAAAAGGGGAAGAATCCGAAATCCCCCCCCTTTTTGCCTGTTGAGCAAAAACCCAAATGTGCGTTTGTCGGCAAAACAAAACACACGCAGGCTACTTGTCTTACATAAAAAAATTTTCTTTGAGATAGTAACATTTTGCTCAATAGATTGCAAGTCAGGCAGGATTACCAGGAGGATTAGATTCTTCTTTATCACTTGCAACATTTTTCCCCTTCTCTTGTCAGAAAAAGAAAGTAGTAAAAAAACTCTTTCCTTTTGGAAAGAGGTAAGTAAAAAAACTTTTTAATGATGACCGAATTCTTCGATCATCACCCTAACATGTTCATGTCCTCCGTTAAAGAAAACATTGAACCGAAAGGTGCTCAGTAAATTTTGCCCGCCGAATGCCTCTGGAGAGAAAAAGAATTCATATTGATTCCCTGTTCCCCCGGAAAAATTTGCAGAAACACGAGTCCAGGCTCCCCAGGTTCCTGGAGGCAATGAGTAGGTCACTCCATCACTGGAAACCAGGTTTAACGGACTACCGCTTGGCGTGTAATATCGTGCCTGGAAGAAGAAGTCAGTACCGTTTTTCACTAATCGAAACCGTATCCATGAGTCTCCATAGAACGCAACTGATGGCACATCAGATGTTGGCGCACCGGCAAAATATCCTGACCAGTATCTCAATAAATATTGAGATCTGGGCTGACCTGTCGCGGGTTCTGCATTAGGACTTGATGTTGCATCGTGGTTTTGACTAAACACATAACGGGAACGAGTGTAAATGTTCCCCATCACATCCATTTGTGTGTTCGCCTGAGGTGTTGCTGGATAAGTATTAGGCATTAAATCATTTTCCTGTACCACTTTTAAATTATGATATTTTTTCGTAATTTGTATGATAATACAACGAAAATTGATAACGTTTGAATTCAAATCTCTGGCAGAAATGTTGGAGAAATTGCCTGATGAAAATTCATGCCGTGAACTGCTTGAAAATATAAGATGGGGTGGAAAACCTAAATGTCCTCATTGCGGAGAAGAAGAAAAACACTATAAACTAAATATTCCCGGATTGTATAAATGCTACTCTTGCAGAAAGCGTTTCAATGTAAAGTATGGGACGATGTTTGAAGGCACACATTTGCCACTGAGAACCTGGTTTATTGCAATTTATATTTTCACTACGCATAAGAAAGGTATAAGCTCTTACCAACTTGCGGAAGATTTGGGAATCACTCAACGAAGCTCATGGTTTTTACTGCATAGAATAAGGCATTCATTAGACCAACCTGAATACAATGAGCCTTTATCTGATACTGTTGAAGCTGACGAAACTTTTGTTGGTGGGAAAAATAAGAATCGACATATTGAAAAGAAAGTTCCTAAATCACAAGGCAGAAGTTACAAAGACAAAACGCCTGTTCTGGGAATTTACGAACGTGAACATGCTGAATACAAAGAGCGACCGCATAAAGTATTAAAAGATAAAACAGTGGTTGAAAAAGTTGTAACAAAAGAAAGCCGTATTATTTGTAAGGTCATACCTAATACGAAGGCAAAAACTATTGAGCCTTTAATGCGGAAATATATTACACTTGGTTCAATCGTTTATACAGATGAATGGGGCGCTTATAAAGGTCTGTCCAATGGATACACACATGAATTTGTTGACCATAGTGTTAAAGAATATGCAAATGGTGATGTAACTACAAATCATGTTGAATGTGCTTGGTCACATTTAAAGCGGACAATCAATTCCACTTATCATAAAGTAAGTAGAAAACACCTACAGAGATATGTCGATGAATTTTCTTACAGATACAATACTCGGCGAAAAACAAAAAGTAGTCGTTTTATTAACTCTCTTATGATTGCTAATAAAAGGTTAAAATACTACGATCTTATAAAGGCATAAATTAGTTTTAAAACAAAAAAGAGAGATTGAACGTTTAATGACAAATAACCATTAGGTAGTTATACTATGGTATAAGTATGGTATAACCTCATTAAATGGTGTTGTATATATCAGAAATTGCTTTATATTTGAAATATCTCACAAAAGAAACAACATGAATGCACCATTGAAAAAACTTACGGTAACGGCTGTTTACTCTCCCGATAATACATCGGTAACAGCCTTTATTAATGAAATCCCCACCATATTAGTACAAACGTCAACGGTGGACGATGCAAAAGATCAACTTATGACCTTGCTTGATTCGTATATCAAAAGGTTAGAAGCTATGAAAAGCAATATTGAAATACAAACAAGGTCTTTTGCATGAATAGGGGCGAATTAATCGTATATCTTACGCAAAACGAGTGTTATCCAGATGATGAGTGTGATAGTGATGTTGCACAATTATGGCATAATGCAATAAATGGTGAGGCTGTTTTCGTTCCATATGTAGATGAGTTGACACTAATTACTTATTGCCATATATTTTCCCAACTAAAGGTGATACCTCCTTTAGAATACGAATCTGACTATGAGATATATGACTCATTTAGAAAACATTCTTTACTGGCTGTTAGAAAAGATGTAGAAGACATTGATTGACATGTCAACTAAAAAACGTAAACCATTAACCGACAAAGAACTCATTGAAAAATATGAGTCAGGCGAGATTAATGTTGAACGTGAACCTCTTTTTAAGATGGGATATTTTACTTCTTTTCCCGATTTATCGAAAAAACGTAAGAAGAATAAAGAAGGGGATTCGGAAACTGATTCCACAAATCCCCCTTCATGTTCTGAAAAGTAACTACAGGATAATACTTTTCAGCATTTCAATAACCTGGATGAATTTTTCCGGATTTATCAGAAAGTAAATTGTTGACCATACAACAACCGGCGGGAATAACACTGGCGATGTAAACATAAAGATTGCTATCATAACTTACAGTTGTTTTTATTTTACAATCTTTTTCTTTTGTCTTCCCAGTAAATGGGCAATCAGGTTAACAAACCCAAAGCTCCACCAGAAAAACACAAATACGATTACATGTTTGAGAAGTGTCATTCTGTTTCTTCTCAATAGGAAAAATTCGGGAGTTTCTTCTACCAGTTCCCAATCATTGGCCATGTACATTTTGACATCCTGAAAGGCTTTCTCTCTTTTTTCGTCTTCTGTCATACAATAATAAATGTTGGCCACTACGTTCCGATTAGCCGGGGTTATAAATGCAAGAAGCGTGGAACATATAGCATCTGTAAGAGGAAACTGGTATAACCTACACCCAAATGACTACAGCCCACGCCTAAGCGAGTGCGTCATAGCTTCATCTTGGGTGTTCAAAAAATTACCAGTTTTTCTTACAAGACCGCTAACGCTAAATTGTTTATTTATATGTCAGTACTTACTTTACGTCAAATTAAAATGTTTGGGACTAAGATAATGATTTTGACCGAATGTGCATTATCCTTAGCCATATAACGAAATACAAGTCAGACTTAATCTGTCACATAATCTATCATTAGATAACTAAAATCAAAACTTTATGAATGTAACAGTTAAAGTGGTGGTGTTCAAACATCCGGAACCCACCAGATGGGGCATCTATTGCAGTTACTGCCCCGAATTAGAGTATTTCTTCGGCAGAGGAGACTCAGTCGAGAAAGTAATTGACAATGTAAAAGAGAACTTAATAGAAGAATTGAAAAATCGAAATGCTTACAGGAATCTAAAAATAATGAACTGGGAAATATCTGAAAATTCAATAATTCCGCCTAAATTCACAGATGAGGAAGCTATTAACTTAGCAGAGGAAAGTTACGAATTACATATTGAACACCCCCAAATTATTGAAATCAATGTCGAAGTCCCACCCGCACAAAAGCTCTGGTAAAGATATTAATGTCGAAATTTTCAGAGAGTTTTTATCCGCTCATGGATTCATGGGTACGGGAATAACGGAAGAAAATTTTGTGTATAAACATACTGAGAAAGAATTGTACATAAAAGTACCGAAGGGATTCATGCTTTCTCAGAAACAAGTTATTAGCCTTGCTAAAAAGCAGAACTATCAATTGAACAATTTGAAGAGTATGTCGAACATTTGAAAAGAATAAGAGATTTTGATAAATAACCACTTAAAAACAAGTGGTACATGAAAATGATTTAATGCCAAGTATTATTATACGTTAACAACATCCCTGGTAGGGTAAAAAAATACTTTGAAGCAACAGAACTTGCACCATACGTAATAGCAATTGAAGTACTTGAAGGAGATGAAAATCCATCTGTAGCACTCATCCCTTGAAATCGAAAAGAAGGATTAGATAATGACCCAGTAGGTAACCTGAATGCACGAACATTCTCCACAACGATATCCTCACCTGTATCATAAGGTACAGTAATTCTTCTTCTTGTAGCCATCGTGCCACCTGGTCCAGTTCTAATTACAAAATTGGCTAAGTCTGTTGTTCCAATAAAATGAGTACTTGGATTTGTACCAGCATTTCCTCTGGTTCCCCAGGCATCTGCGGGTTCCAGCCACTTCACCCAATTCGGTGCGGCGGGGGTCCCGGCATTACGATACGCACCAATACCCATGCCATAGCTGGCGTTGGTATTGATCACGATTAAGTGTGTCGCGGGTCCCGGTGCAGGAAACACCGCGGTCGCAAGGTTCACCCGGGGAATCAACATCCCGGAATTGGTTCCAGCAACATCCAGCTGCGCGCTGGGATGTGGCGCCGCACCAGTGGAATTGATGGAAACGCCTTGGGCATTGGCAGGCTGCATCGTTATTGCCATAAAGACAAAAGATTGTAAAGCAATCAGCAGGTTCTCTATTTTCATATTTCTGCGGTATTAAAAGCGAACGCGGACAGTCCCTATTGCTTGCATCAGAAGCCCGACCAAAGGCTGTACTACAAAGCAAAATAAGAACGTCCGCGCTTTACCGCAGACGTCTCCACTTTTGACTTTCCCCGTAGTACATGAAAAAAATTGGTCGTATTTCTGATGCGGGAAAATTTCAGCGAAACGCTAAATTATATATTAAATGTTTTTATTCTTTCAAATACAATTTTTGTTTGTGATAAAAATATAAATTCTTTCACACATTCCCAATTTCCAATAGAAAAGCAATTGAGGATGAACTCCCTTTCTCTTACGCTCCCTCAGCAGCTTATCAGCGTACAAGCTTCCGAACCTATTATATCAGCTCATCAACAACACCGCTCACTGGCCTTATCCAATAAAAAAAGGTATACAGGTTGTCCTGTATACCTTTTTTATATGTTATAACTTCTGCTAAGCTTTGATATCGATGCCCAGCTCCCTGAGCTGATCCGGATGCACCGCAGACGGGCTGTCCAGCATCACGTCACGACCGCTGTTGTTCTTAGGAAATGCAATATAATCCCGGATAGAATCTGAACCACCCAGTACGGCGCACAACCTGTCGAAACCGAAAGCCAGACCACCGTGCGGCGGAGCACCGTATTCAAATGCATTCATCAGGAAGCCAAACTGGGCCTGCGCCTCTTCTTTAGTGAAGCCCAGACGCTCAAACATCTTGGCCTGTAAGTCTTTATCAAAGATACGGATGGAACCTCCACCGACTTCTACCCCGTTGATCGCCAGGTCATAGGCATCCGCACGCACTGCGCCCGGATCATCATACAGGTTTTTGATATCTTCTTTTTTCGGGGAAGTGAACGGATGGTGCATCGCAAACCAGCGTCCGCTTTCCTCATCCCACTCCAGCAAAGGGAAGTCCAGCACCCACAGGCACTTGTACTCGCCTGCCCTGCGCAGACCTAACCTGTTGCCCATTTCCAGGCGGAGCTCATTCATCTGCTTACGAACCTTATCCTTTTTGCCGGGCAAAACCAGCAAGAGGTCACCCGGCTTTGCGCCACAACGTTCAGCCCAGGCTTTCAGGTCAGCTTCATTGAAGAATTTATCTACGGAAGACTTAAGGGTTCCGTCCTCATTATAACGGACATAGATCAGACCTGCAGCACCGATCTGCGGCCGCTTCACCCAGTCCGTTAGTTCATCTACCTGCTTGCGTGTATAGGATGCCGCTCCTTCCGCATTGATCGCCAGCACCAGCTCCGCATCATCAAATACCTTGAAACCTTTGCCTTGAACCAGGTCATTGAGCTCCTTAAAGGTCATATCGAAACGGGTATCCGGTTTGTCAGAACCGTACAGCTGCATGGCCTCATCATAAGTCATCCGCGGAAAATCTTCCAGTTCGATACCTTTCACTTCTTTGAAGACCTTTTTGATCAGCCCTTCAAACATATTGAGGATATCTTCCTGCTCCACGAAAGACATTTCACAGTCGATCTGTGTGAATTCCGGCTGACGGTCCGCCCGCAGGTCTTCATCCCTGAAGCAGCGCACGATCTGGTAGTAACGGTCAAAGCCGGATACCATCAGCAGCTGCTTAAAGGTCTGCGGCGACTGCGGCAACGCATAAAACTGTCCCTGGTTGATCCGGGAAGGCACGATAAAGTCCCGCGCTCCTTCCGGTGTGCTCTTGATCAGGAAAGGTGTCTCTATATCCAGAAACCCGTTCTCATTCAGGTAACTGCGCACTACAGAACCGATCTTGTGACGCGTGATCAGCTTTTCCCGCACCTCTTCCCTTCTCAGGTCAAGATAGCGGTACTGCATCCGCAATTCGTCCCCGCCGTCCGTATCATTTTCAATAGTGAAAGGCGGTGTTTTGGATTTGGACAAGATCCTGAGCTCTGCTGCAATGATCTCGATCTCACCGGTCGGAATATTTAAGTTTTTATTCGTCCGCTCAACTACTTTTCCTTTCACCTGGATCACATCCTCTCTGCCCAGATCGCGGGCCTGCTCACAGAGACGGCTATCAGCGGCCATATTGAAGACAACCTGAGTAATACCATACCTGTCACGCAAATCCAGGAAAGTCATCCCTCCGAAATCCCGCGTACGCTGCACCCAACCGCTCAGGGTGACGGATTGACCGTTATCGGAAAGCTGAAGTTCTCCGCAGTTGTGGGTTCTATACATAAATATTCAATTCTTTTTCAGGTTGCGAATATACAAAAGGGTCTGCTCAGAGTAAAACTTATCCGGCGTTTATATCATATCGCCGATCCCGGGGAACAAACAACACGTTCAATATCCGGGGGTGCCCCTCGTGTCTCGGGTCAGGCTATTCGCTTGTAGTCCTCATCACTATGATGCTCATAGCGCTTGCGGGCTACCGCTGCTATCCTTCACCCATTCACGGCAGCAGCAGCAGCATCTGCCCTTTAATAGGTCAGCGGATTGAACTGGTAGCTGTGATGGGTCACTTTCAGGGTAAAATCGGTCCAGCCCGGCTGCCCGGCTCTTACATCCGGCTTATAGTAGTCCGTAGACAGGAAATGTACGCCACTGCTCACGCCGGCTTCCCATAAGGAATAATCGCCGGATTTAGCTTCGTACACGCCTCCAACCATGCTCCTGACCAGGAAACCTTTTCTGACCAGCGCAGGAATACCCGCATCTTTAGGATCATTGACCTTGACAAATGCCGCATCCGGTGCATCTGCCGATTCCGGGTTGGTAAAAAGCAACTTACCTTCCAGGCTGGTATTACCACCCCTATATGCCCTGGAAAATTCCTGGCCATCCAGCATGAACATGATCTTTCCCCTGGCTTCACCGACTGTAGGCCAGCCTTTTGTCAGTACCGCTTCCCGCAACGTAGGAAAATCGCCCCGGATATCATCCGGCTTGATGATCTTCTCCCGCGGAAAGACCTGGAGGATCTCTTGTTCTATCTGCGCGATATTCTCCTCATCCCATGGTTCCGCCTTTACAAAACCGAGGAAACCCAGCACATCTCCTACTGTTTCCGTTTTGGCCTCCAGGAGTATATATATCGGTAAGTGATCCGGGTACTGATCCGACCATTTCCGGATGTCCTGCAGCGCCTGTACAAAGGTGTAATAATGCGTTTCAAAATCCAGATCCGGAATATGGAGCACTTTCAATCCCGGCGTTTTCAGCGCTTCTATCTTTGACTCAGCGCTTCTGCCTGTCAGCGTATATCCCATCCTGTTATAAAATAAACCACCGTGCTTATCCCCATAGACATCTATTTCCGCCTGTCGGACTCCATACCGTTCAAACTGTTCATACAGCGTCACATGATCATACTCCCATTCCACAATGTTATAAGGTATTAATCCGCTGATGCTTTGCAGGAATTTATAGATTTTGGGATCCGTGTGCTTTCGGTAGCTGTTATGGCTGCCCAGGTATTGCAACTGATTGATCCGCACGTTATCAGGCACTTCCCCATCGCGATATACAATAACAGTGCCCCCGTCGTGAGCTGTTTCAGCTCCGTCTTTCTTACAGGCACTAAAAATAACTACCGCTAACAGGGTGTAAATAAATGAAATGATCCCCTTTTTCACCTACGTATATTTATAATCAAGGTAAGTGGAAAATCATTTCCATCAAAAATTATTTCACAATAAAAACACGTTTATTCAACCAAAATGACGCATTAAATACTATTTATTTTCTTTTTACACTGTTTAAAGGCTCCTTTCATTAACACATTAATAAAGCAATTAAATATTTGACTAAAAGCGGTGGTCCGGCTTTATAAACTAAAGTCTCTTCAGCGGGATCCGGAACGCTTCAATTACTATTGAGAAGCCCGCGGCAGTGATGGAACGGATAGCCCGCAATACCGGCTGCTGTCGGTATGAGGACTTCGAGTGACAGCACGCCCGGCCGCCCTAAAAAATAAGCAGCTGATGTAAACGGGTGATTGATAATCCATAACAATGTTTATTATAATAAGTTTTACAGAAATTTATTGTCAATATCATAGCCCCGTCGCTGTTTTGTAGTACCTTTGCAGCCACGCGATTTAATCCCGTAAGATTATGAAACTATCACAATTCGACTTCAATCTTCCCAAAGAACGTATTGCTCTTTATCCGGCAGATGCCCGTGATGAAGCCCGCCTGATGGTACTGAACAGAAAAGAAGGTACTATCGAGCACAAGATCTTCAAAAATGTACTGAACTATTTCGATGACGGCGACGTCATGATCCTCAACAACACCAAGGTATTCCCGGCCCGCCTGTACGGAACCAAAGAGAAAACCGGTGCTAAAATCGAAGTTTTCCTGCTCCGGGAACTGAACCATGAGCTGAAGCTCTGGGACGTATTGGTAGACCCGGCACGCAAGATCCGGGTTGGCAACAAACTCTACTTCGGGGATGACGACCTTGTGGCAGAAGTTGTGGACAACACCACTTCCAGGGGTCGTACGATCCGCTTCCTGTTTGACGGCACGGAGGAAGAATTCCGGGGCATCCTGGACAAACTGGGTCAGACGCCGCTTCCGAAATATATCAAGCGTGAACCTGAAACCATAGACAAAGAACGCTACCAGACGATCTACGCAAAAGAAGAAGGCGCCGTAGCAGCCCCTACCGCTGGTCTGCACTTCAGCCGGGAACTGATGAAAAGACTGGAGCTGAAAGGTATCGACTTTGCAGAGCTCACCCTTCATATCGGCCTGGGTACTTTCAGATCCATCGACGTAGAGGACCTGTCCAAGCATAAAATGGATGCGGAATACTTCAAGATCTCTGAAGCCGCAGCAGAAATCGTGAACAGGGGGAAAACCAAGAATAAAAGGATCTGCGCGGTAGGAACAACTGTGATGCGCTCCATAGAAACGGCTGTTTCTGCGGACAGAACCCTTAAAGCCATGGAAGGATGGACCAATACCTTTATCCATCCGCCTTATGAGTTCTCTATTGCCAACTCCATGATCACTAATTTCCACCTGCCGAAATCCAGCCTGATCATCCTGATCTCTGCCTTTGCAGGTTATGAACTGACAATGGAAGCATACAACGAAGCTGTGAAAGAAGAATACAACTTCTTCTCTTACGGTGACGCAATGCTGATCATATAATCCTAAAGCGACAGTCAACAACTGTCGCTTTTTTTAAACAAATTTGGTTTATTTTATAAACTAGTTTATATTTAACCAAAATCAGACACGATGGAAGCACAACTGAATGAAAAACAAAGCCTGGAGATCATCACAAATATGATCCGTAAAACCCGTCACCGCCTGAGCGAGTCGGCTTTTGATTACCTGATGTGGGGCTGGCTGGTCTTTATTGCTGCGGTACTGCAATTTATCCTGCTCAAGATTCCCGGGTTGGAAGCTTACGCCTGGTACACCTGGCCGGTATTCATGACCGGCGGCGGCATTGCTTCGGGCATCTACAACTCCAGGAAAGCAAAGGAGAAAGGTCACGAGACACACATCGATTACATGATGAAATACATCTGGGGAGGATTCATCGTCCTGATGTTCATCCTGCTGCTCCATGCGCCGAAAATCGGCTGGACGGGTACGCAAACGCTGATCATGGCGATGTACGGGCTGGGAACCTTTATTTCGGGCGCTCTGCTACGCTTCAGGCCGATGATCTTCGGCAGCATTTCCGCATGGGCGCTGGCTGTCACAGGTTACCTCTTCCCGTTTTTTTCCGAAAATATCGCCCACACCGTACTGTTGCTCGCAGCTTCGATCGTCACTGCTTACCTGATTCCCGGATATTTACTCAAAAGATCACCTGATTATGTTTAAGGACCTGGATCCACTGCTGCACGCACAGCTCCGGTTACAGATCATCTCCTTACTGATGACCGTGGAAGAAGCCAGCTTCAATTACCTGCTGGAAGCCACCGGTGCGACCAAGGGGAATATCAGCACACAGATCAACAAGCTGAAGGAGGCTGAGTACATTACCGTCCGGAAGCAGTTCAAAGATAATTATCCGCTGACCACCTGCGCGATCACAGGAAAAGGTAAAGCCGCTTTCGCAGAATACGTCAAAGCTATAGAAACCTACCTGAAACCTAAAGCGTAATAATAGCCGTCCCCCTGGCTTTCTTTGCCTGATTACTTGAAGATAAAAGAATTACCCCTTACCCGGACAGCTCTTGCACCGCTTGGATTTCTTATACTTCTTACAGCATTTCTTCTTGCATAAAAAGCATCCCGGAGCTTTATCTTTGGGCTGTATGGTAGCACATTCCGGAGGCGAAAGAGGTGATGGCCTGAACATGAAAACAAAGATAATTTTTATTTAGACTCATTCCATTATCAGTGGCACGAAAGATAAAATTTAACTTTCTTAACATGCTCACCCTGACTTAATTCCATAGATTTAGACGATAAAATGCCGCACGTGAACAGAACCATATTCAGCACCTTTGTGTTTTCCATTCTATATATGTTAACATCAACTTCGCTACCCGCTCAAACCAGCGTCCGGCCTCTGCCCGTGGAAGAGGTTCATCCTAAAAAAGACGGTATCAACATACCTTACAAAAAATACAAATATCCCAACGGGCTCACACTGATCATCCATGAAGACGATTCTGACCCCGTGGTGTACGTGGATGTGACCTATCACGTAGGATCCGCCAGGGAGACACCGGGAAGATCCGGATTTGCTCATTTCTTTGAACATATGATGTTCCAGGGATCTGATAATGTGGGCGATGAGCAGCATTTTGCCATCGTGACAGAATCCGGCGGCACCCTGAACGGAACCACCAACAGGGACCGGACCAATTACTTTGAGACACTTCCTTCCAATCAGCTGGAAACTGCATTATGGCTGGAAGCCGACAGGATGGGATTCCTGCTGGATGCCGTGACCACCAAAAAATTCGAGATCCAGAGAGCTACCGTAAAAAACGAACGCGGCCAGAACTATGATAACCGGCCCTACGGACTGGCAGGTGAAAAAACCGCTGAAGCCTTATACCCTTTCGGACACCCTTATTCCTGGCTGACGATCGGTTATCATGAAGACATAGACCGATATACGCTCGAAAATCTCAAGAACTTTTTCCTGCGCTGGTACGGACCTAATAACGCAACCCTGACAGTAGCCGGGAAAGTAGAGGAGCAACAAGTGCTTGACCTGGTGGGAAAATATTTCGGCAGCATCCCCGCAGGCCCGGAAGTAAAAAATCTTCCGCCGATGACCGTTACCCTTCCTGAGGACAGGTATATCTCTTACGAAGACAATATCCGCTTTCCTTTGCTGAGCATGACCTATCCTTCTCCCCAGATGAATACCAGGGAAGAGCTGGCGCTGGATATCGCTGCTTACCTGCTGGGAGGATCGGAGAATAAAAAATCTCCTTTATATCAGCGACTGGTGAAAACCCAGAAAGCGATGCAGGCATCTGCCAGCAATCCTACTTCGGAATTAGCCGGTCAGTTTACCTTTTCAGTGATTGCCTATCCGGGCATTATGCTTAGTGAAATGGAAAAAGAAGTCCGCCAGATCATAGAGGCATTTGCCAATACACCGATCGATACGGCAGCTATGAACGAATACATCACCTCCCAGGTAAGTGATCTTGTCTTCAGTCTGCAATCCGTACAACGCAAGGGTTCTATGCTTGCAGCTTATGAAACTTTCACCGGCAATCCCGATTATATAGAGAAAGTATTTGAAGATTTTGCCAGCATAACACCCGAAGAGGTCATGGCAGCTTTCAGAAAATATATCTATCAGCAACATGCAGTTGTCCTGAGCGTATATCCCAAGGGACAGAAGGACATTATTGCCGCACCTGACAACTTTAAGCGACCGCCTTTCCCGGAAAACTTTCAACCGGATCTGAGCGAATATAACGGATTAACTTACGTAAAAGGTCAGGATAATTTTGACAGAAGCAAAAGACCTGAAGCCGGGGAAAATCCCGTTGTGGAAGTTCCAAAATTCTGGAAGAATGAATGGGCCAATGGCATCAAGGTGATCGGTACGACCTATGACGAATTACCTATCACCAATATTTCCCTGTTTTTTAAAGCCGGGCAACTGGCTGAACCTCTAGACAAAGCCGGCCTGGCCACCCTAACCGCTCAGTTGCTGCGTGAAGGAACTGCCACTCTGAGCGCCGAAGAATTTGCCAGTGAGCTGAAAAAGATAGGCAGCCGGATACAGGTCAATGCCACTGAAACCGATCTTGTCGTCAGTATTTCCTCGCTGAACCAGCACCTCGACAGAACGGTCGAGCTGGCGAATGCCATGTTGTTTACCCCAAGATTTGATGAGCAGGAATTCAAACGGCTGAAAGATCAGCAGCTGCAGCTGATCCAGAATGCCAGAACAAATGCATCGCTGATCGCTGCTGCTGTAGAAGCAAAGATCTCCTATCCTAAAGATCATATCTTCTCTACTCCTGCTTACGGAAAAGACAGCTCGATCAACCATATTCAACTGGAGGATATCAAGAAATTTTATGAGACCTATTTTGCACCCGACCATGCGGAAATCGTAGTTGTAGGTGCATTGGATGAAGCCGCACTGATCAATAAGTTCTCTTACCTTAAAAGAATGCCTAAAAAAGGTGTTCGCCTGCCGGTCTTTACTTCCGTACAGGTACCGGAGAAAACTACGATCATTTTTGCGCACAAAGACCGTTCACCACAGTCACAGATCAAAGTGACGGGAAAAGGTCTGAGATACGATGGCACCGGTGATTACTATAAGGCTAATATTGCCAACTATCCGTTAGGCGGCATGTTCAACAGCAGGATCAATATCAACCTCAGGGAAAGAAAAGGATTTACCTATGGAGCCAGATCCTTTTTCGAAGGGACGGATTATCTGGATAAGTTCGGCGTTTCTACCAGCGTAAGGGCGGATGCGACAGATAGTGCCGTTGTAGAGATCCTCTCTGAACTGAACCAATACGTCAGAGATGGGATCACAGAGCAGGAGCTTGACTTCACCAGGAGATCCATCGGACAACGGGACGCCCTGAAATATGAAACGGCTAATCAGAAAGCTATGTTTATGCGGACACTGATAGACAATGACTTCAATGCTAACCTGGTTAAAGAGCAGCTGGACATACTCGCCAGGATCTCTAAAAACGAAATCGATAATATTGCCAGAAAATATATTCAACCGGATCACCTGAATATTATCGTGGTCGGTGATAAAGCGCTTGTGCTGGATAAGCTCAAAGCGCTAGGTTACCCGGTAATAGAGGTCGACATCAACGGCAACCCTGTTCATTAAAGATTTTCTGTTTTGTTAGGAGACTGTTCTGCTATCACCTGCGGAACAGTCTTTTTTATTTTTCTGCTTTCAGTTTCCGCGGCTTTGAACCCGGAAAGTAGTAAATTATGTGACGAACCAGGCTTCAGATATAATCATCAACAGTATATGGATACGAGGAAAATTCATTATGTATCAGGATTGATCATTTCCCTTTTTGTAGTGCTGCATCTGTACAATCACCTCTGCAGCCTCTCAGGTGCCGAAAGACATATCGAGGTCATGAACTCCCTGAGACCTTTTTACAGAAATGTCTTTTCAGAGACCGTTTTGCTTTCTGCCGTGCTGATACAGATAGTATCCGGGATCCGGCTCTTCAAAACTGTCCGGGGAGCTGCCGTAACAAGGTTTGAAAAGCTGCATATCTGGTCAGGTTTGTACCTGGCATTGTTTCTCATTATACACCTGGGCGCCGTGCTGGGCGGACGTTACGTTTTGCATCTCGATACCAACTTCTATTTCGGGGCAGCAGGACTGAATACCTTTCCCTTCTATTTATTCTTTGTCCCCTATTACAGCCTGGCCATTTTGTCCTTCTTTGCCCACATTGCCTCCGTTCATCACAAAAAGATGACCACTTCCATATTGGGAATACGGCCGGCACAACAATCTGTATTGATACTTGTTACAGGTTGTATACTGGCAGCGCTTATTCTCTATGGACTGACTGACAAATTCAACGGTGTTACCATTCCCGGGGAATACGGCATACTGATAGGAAAATAGAAACCCGGTACCTGTATCACCATATTAAAAGATCATATCAAGATGTCGAACATAGGATTAATCATAGAAGAGCGGGCTGCTAACATCGGCAATTTCATGGTTGGCAGACTGCTTCCTTTCCGGCAAAAAAGATCCGTTGGTCCTTTTGTCTTTATTGACCATATGGGGCCCGCCCGGCTTAAAGAATACGAAAATCTGGATGTACCGCCGCATCCGCATATAGGATTGTCTACATTAACTTACCTGTTTGAGGGTGCTATTATGCACCGCGACAGTGTTGGTTCGGAAATGGAGATCCAACCGGGTGCTGTCAACTGGATGACTGCCGGCAAAGGTGTTGTTCATTCGGAGAGAACACCTGCATATCTCCGGTACTCTGATAAAAGCCTGCACGGATTACAGATATGGGTCGCCTTACCCAAAGCGCTGGAGCAAACGGAACCGTCCTTTCATCATACAGAAGCCAAAGACATCCCTTCCTGGGAGCAGGACGGTGTACAGATCAAGCTCATTGCGGGACAAGCGTTAGACAGGAAATCCCCGGTACCGGTTCACAGTCCTTTATATTTCCTGGAAATAAAAAGCACGGCTCCGGTGCATCTGAAGCTCGGAGAACATCTTTACGGAGAAAGTGCGCTCTATATCCTGGAAGGTGAGATCAGAAGCGAAGGAAATACCTATTACCCCAGACATATTCTGATCGCAAACGACAGTAAGCTCTGCGAATTTGAAATGGCAGAAAATACAACAATATACATTTTCGGCGGAGATGCTTTCCCGGAAGAACGATATATCTACTGGAATTTTGTCAGCTCTGACCAGGATCTGATCGAAAGAGCCAAACAAGACTGGCTGGATCAGACCTTCCCTAAAGTTCCTAACGAGACAGAATTCGTTCCCCTTCCTCAGAAAAAATAAACAGCATAATTATGGCCAATGTAACTGCAATCAATAGTGGTGACCTTTATCAGACAACTATTACCACACCCGTTCACACGATCATCTCAGACGAACCCGCAGAGATCGGCGGAAAAGATACCGGTGTCTCGCCCGACGAACTGCTGGCCAGTGCGCTCGCAGCCTGCACCACCATCACGCTACGCATGTATGTCCGCCATAAAGGATGGGCTGTCGGTGAAATACAGGTCAAGGTACAATTGATAAAAGACCAGGAATCCGGGGCAACCACTTTCCAACGGGATGTTCACCTGGAAGGCCATTTCGACGAAGAGCAACGGAAACGCTTACTGGCTGTAGCCAATGCCTGCCCGATCCACAAGACCTTATCGGGGCCAATCGATATCCAGACGGTTTTAATACCTTAAATTATTTCAATCATGCTGCCACTCAACCAAAAGCACCTGAAAGAAGCCGGAAAAGACCTGGTAAAGGAATATGGAAAGCAAAAGGAATATACCAGAAGAGGTTGAAAAAGTCTGCAAAAATATCAGTACTTCCAGGATAATCTCACTTTTACAGAGGCTTTCTCTTCTTCTACAGAGAAGCCCCGGAGGTACAGTTCTTCCGTGAAAACGGTCCGAGATCCTGTTATTATTAGCATAAAGAAGTACTGAGTGAAAAGATATACAACGCACCTGTTCCGGAACTGTCTGATAACGGAAACAAAACAGCCGATTTCTTCAGGGATCTTTTTGACGACACTATAAGATTGGTTCGATCATTATTCGCCGCTTATCCGATGAATATCTATATTTGCCGGATTTATAATATAAGATATGTGCACACGCCTCCTGACTACAACATTTTTTACATTGTTTTTAATTTCCTGTTCGCTGATACAACCCGCTGACTGGAAAGAATTTTCACATATGCGGGGCAACTATAAAGTAGATTTCCGAGGCGAACCGATCATAGAAAATGTCAAAGATACTGTAGAAGGTGAAGTCATCGAATGGGTACAGGTTTACACCAATGTGCCGGATAAAAACAATTATGTATATGCCGTATATTATGCAGATCTGCCCGAAGAAGTGACTTCCGATTCCCTGGATTATCTGCACGGCCTGTTCAAGTATAATCTTAAGAATATCCGGGAAGAAATGGGTAGAGAAAGCCTTGTGAGCTTTGAACAGACAGAGATACAGAAATACCCGGGCAGAGAAAGCTTGTGGATCAACAAACAAAAGAATTTAGGGCTGATCAAAAGAACATACCTCGTCAAAAACCGTCTCTATTCGCTGGAAGTCTCTTTTCCTGCCGGAAAGAAAGGAAATGAAGACATCCGGCACTTTTTTGACAGCTTTGGCCTGATCAGCGCGAAGGACAATGACAAAACTGAAAGTAAAATTGAAAAAACTGATAAAAACTTCAAGATCCGGTTTCCCGGCAGCACGATCGTTCAGAACCATACCTTCTATTTGCCGGAGTTTGGCAACCTGCATGAAGTGCTTCAGTTTTACCAGGTACCTGACGACGAATTCTACCTGGTAAAAACAACTAACTTCAGATATGCCATCTCTTATATAAAGATCCCCGAAGAAAGACTGGGCGAAAAAAATAAGGAGAAATTAAAGCAACTGATTAAAGATGTTTTTAAGCTCACGATAGAAAACAACTACCAGGGCAGGATCCTGCACTTCAGAGAAATTGATTACAAAGGTAAATACTGGGGTATTGAAGGCCAGGGATTGATCTATAATGAAAATGCCATATTACATATCAGGACCTACCTGATCGACAATTACTGCTACCAGTTATCTGTTGGTTCTCACAGAGGTACGCAAAACAATGCCGAATCTATTAACTTCTTTGAATCTTTTGAACTGCTTCATTAATCCGGGTGGCAGCGCACTTAATTACGTTTCCACGAGCTGTCCTTTGCTGATTCTACTATCTTGCAGTAGATTCTTTGCCTTTAAAGCCAGTTAATGAAAACGTTTCAATTGGCCATACTGTTTACCATTATCCTGGCTTTTATGATTACCTATTTCCAGGAACCCAGAGGATTATCTACGCAAGAACCGGATACACTTACAGTGCCACTTACTTTTGCGGAACCGCCTGAGCACGCTGATGGCAAAAGAATATTTAAACAGAATGCGCGGCATGCCACATGTTTGACCGGCAACTCACTGGTCCGGCCTTATATCCTTCTTTTCAGCAACACGGTGCAGTGTGGCTCTATACTTACCTGACTCCATCCTATGATACACTGAAAATGAAGGAACACCCACTAAAGTTCAGACTTTCTCAAAAAGAGGTGGACGAATTACATCGATACGTTATGGAAGAAAGCATTGCTATTGATTAACATCGACAGGCTATCACCATCGTCAACAACTAAAACAGGCTGACTATTAAATTATTCGGCTAGAACTTTCTCTCCATGATCACCTGGGCAACGACCGCATCCCTGGCGCTCAGGTCAGTGCCTCTTAATCTGAACCGCGACGGTGCTTTATCTTTATCGGGCAAAACCGGCGAAACTTCGTCAATAGTGCTTCTTATTCCTTCCGCAATCTGCTGATCATTATAAACATAACTATCGATCCTGTCTTGTATGGTATCCAGCGAGGATACTTTCTTGACCGGCTTTTTTTTCTCTGCTTTAGTTACCGGAAGCGGTGTAGTTTTCGGAACCGGAGCTGGTGCAGGTTTCCCGGACTTCTTATTCATCTTATCCATCTCTTCCAGCAATTCTTCCAGAAAACTTTTTTTCTTGCTGGTTTTAGGCGGTGCTTCAGCAACTACCTCTTTAGCCTTATCCTTTTTGGATTTAGAATAAGCCTGGTACAGGTAATAGCCGATGATCCCTATGATATACAGATACTCCAATCGATGCGGTTTATTACAAGATACAAAAGTGTATCCGCATACTTCAATGGATCCGGCAGGAATTAAGTTCCATTACCGGATATTTTTCAGGTAATCCAGGGTTCTGGGGCCCATATTGAACAAGGCATCCAGGATACTCAGGTTAGGTAAAAAATCCATCCTGTCCATAAAAACCTGCTGGTACGGCTCAAAATCTCTGGCCTGCTGCATCTTCGCCGGGTTTGGAAGAATGGTATCTCTGAGATCCTTGCCTTCAAACGCCCCCGGAGCAATATAAGCAGTCGTGCTCTCCAGGTTCCAGGACTGTTTCAGCAACCTGGCTACCACTTCCAGTGTGGCACGGTTGAGATCGGAAAGGTATTCAAATGTTTCTTCATACAGCGGTGCAATATCCTCTTCATAATACTCAAAGTATGCCGAACGGCGATAAGAAGCAACCAGGCTCTGCCAGTGATCTTTACGCCAGTTTTCCGTATAGCTGATCCTTACCTTGCCCATCGCTGTATGCTGATCCTTACCTTTCTCCAACGGAACCGACAAAGACAGCATCCCATTAGGCCCCATAATATGGCAACGATTGCGATAAGAGCCCTTCCGGTAATGGCTGCTGACATCCCAGGTCACCGTCCCGGCCTGCACGATCTCCTGAAAATAAGCAAGGCTTCCCCAGTATTGAGGTTCTATAAGCACGTGAGTGGTAGACATAAGCGTGTAAAGTTACTGAATCGGCAGAGTTCGGGCAAATTTCGCTAAATTTGAATGATGTTAGAAAAAGGAATCACATTCATCATACACATCGTGATGCGGATGATCACCTGGGTTCCGTTCAGCATCCTTTTCTTTTTCAGCAGGATATTGGCGTTCCTCCTGTACCATGTACTGATCTACCGGAGAGATACAGTGGATCTGAACCTGATCTACGCTTTGCCTGATATGGAAAGCGACAGGTTCAACAAAATAGCCAGGAGATTTTACAAACACTTATCAGAGCTCATCTTTGAGATCATCAAAGGTTTTTATATCACTCCCGGAATGCTGAGATCGAGAGTAGAGGTCACTGAAGGCTCTGTCTCGCTGCTGCAGCGGCTGGAACAAGAAAAAAGGCATGTAGTGACCCTGCTCGGCCATTATGGCAACTGGGAATGGGCGCTTCTGTCCATAGGGACGTATACGCACCTGAAACCTTATGCCTTTTACGCACCGCTCAGCAACAAGAGCCTGGACGAATATCTTAAAAGCAGGCGGGAACGGTTCGGAGCAACCATGGTCGACGCCCGGAAAGCCAGGGATTTTTACAAGACCGTACATCAGCAGCCTTCCCTGATCGCTGTAGTGGGAGATCAATCTCCTACCGGGCGGCGCAGAACATATACAACCCGCTTTCTAAACCTGGAAACCAGTTTCTACGACGGTGGTGAACGGCTGGCCCGCAACCTGAACGCTGCCGTTATTTACGTCCACATCAAAAAGCAGGGATTCGGCCGTTATACGATTGACCTCGAGCTCATAGCAGAACAGCCTGAAATATTACCCGAAGGGGCCATCACTAAGGCTTTTGCCAACAAGCTGGAAAGAGATATCCGCGAAGAGCCGCAATGGTGGATCTGGAGTCACCGCAGATGGAAAGGGACGATACACTATTAATGTCAGCGGTTTTTAGCATCTTTGAAGCCAATTTTCTGCGTTTTGAAGAAACAAGATATCCCGGAAATAGCAATCATTATCCTCAATTATAACGGGAAAAACTGGCTCGAAAAATTCCTGCCGTCCGTTATCCGGCATACACCCGCCTCACTGGCCAGGATATGGGTAGCGGACAACGCTTCTACCGACCAGTCCGTAGCATTTGTGAAAGATCACTTCCCCGGAGTAAGCACCCTCAGCATGCCTGAAAATTTCGGGTTCGCAGAAGGCTATAACCAGGCCATCCGGACCATTCCGTGCAAATACGCCTTGTTATTAAATTCAGATGTGGAGGTCAGCGAAGGATGGCTCGAACCGCTGTATCAGTGCCTGAAGCAACAGCCTAAAGTTGCTGCATGCCAGCCCAAGCTCCTCTCCTACAATGAGCCCCGCAAATTTGAATATGCAGGCGCTGCCGGCGGATTTTTAGATACCTATGGCTATCCGTTCTGCCGGGGAAGGATTTTCGACGAAATGGAAAATGACGGCGGCCAGTACGATGATGAAATAGAGATCTTCTGGGCAACCGGCGCCTGTATGCTTATTTCGAGAGACCTGTTCCTGAAATCCGGAGGTTTTGACGGTGACTTCTTTGCACATATGGAAGAAGTGGACCTGTGCTGGCGGCTCAAAAACATGGGCTACTCCGTAAAATACATACCGCGTTCAATAGTGTATCACGTGGGCGGCGGAACACTGGACGCACAAAACCCTCAAAAAACCTTTCTCAACTTCCGGAACAACCGGCTCATGATCTTCAAGAATGCAGATAGCAGCCAGATCCTGAAAATCAATATCATCCGCAATCTCCTCGATCTGACGGCCATCCTCATGGCATTGATCAGGTTCAGATTCGCCGAAGCCTGGGCCATCGTCCGGGCACAGATCGCTTACAGGAAATGGCTGGGCAGGTACATCCATAAGCGAAGCAGGATCGCTGACATCGCTGACCAGATCAGGATAGGACCGCCTAATACCAAAGGCCGTTATCCCAAAAGCATCGTATTCACATATTTTGTTAACCGAAGAAAGAAATTTAGCCAATTGTCTTGGTAAATTGCAGCCATGAAAGTTCTCATTATCGGCGCATCAGGTTTAGTCGGAAGCAACTGTCTCAGGTATTTCAGCGCTCAGGAATTAGATTGTGTAGGCACCTACTTTTCCTACCCTGCCGAGGGAACGGTATTCTATGACACGCTCAACCCGGAACATCCGGAAAATTACGACATCCGGCAGTTCGCTCCGGAACTGATCATTCACTGCGGGGCGCTCACTCATGTGGATTACTGTGAGCAACACCCGGAAGAAAGCAGGCGGCTGACAGTGGATTCCACCCGGCAAATCGTGGAGATTACCCGCCAATTCAAGGCAAAGCTGGTTTTCATCTCCACCGATTACATCTTTGACGGCGCTGCCGGTCCTTACGATGAACAGGCCATCGCCAACCCGATCAGTGTCTATGGCCGGCATAAATGGGAAGCGGAACAGCTGGTCGCACAATCCGGTCTCGAACATATCATATTACGCATTACCAATGTGTACGGAGATGAAGAAAGAGGGAAGAATTTCGTCGCCCGCATCGTAGACCAAGCCATCAAGGGACAGAAGCTCACGCTCAAACTACCTAAAGACCAGTTTGCCACACCTGTCAACGCAGCGGATATTGCCCGCGCCCTTTACCTGCTCGTCACGGATCAGAAAACCGGCATCTATAACATCGCATCCACCGACTATATGAACCGGGTCCAGCTCGCTCTGCGGATCCTGAAATACTTCCCCGATGCTGAATATGACCTGCAGCCTTTAACCACGGAACAGATCAATCCCCCGGCTGCCAGGCCCCTGCAAGGCGGTTTAAAATCATTGCGGCTGATGGAGGAATACCCCGGCTTCGTGTTCTCTACCGTAGACGAGTATATTTCCGGGAAAATCTAAAAAAATATTGGTTTATTTTTTGGCGGCTGATCGGGCTATCACCTCTAGTCCTCACATCGTCGTACCTCCTCGTTGCGGGCTGTCCGGCTCTATCCCGGCCGCGAGGCACTGCGCTGTCTTATCAGACTGATTGGTACCACCTGACAAATCTGACGATACCTTCTTCTATAGGTATGGTGGATCTGAAGTTCAGCAAAGCCTGCGCCTTGCTGATATCCGCATGCGTAAAATCCGGATCTCCCGGTTGCTGCTCAATGATCTCTACCCTGGCTTCTTTACCCATTTCCCTGGCAATCAATTGTATCACATCCATCACGCAGACTTTGCGGCTGCTGCCCAGATTGATGATCTCATACCCGTTAGAATATTCCAAGGCAGCCCTGACTCCCCGGATGATATCATCTATATAGGTGAAATCCCGGCCCATTTTCAGACCGCCATACAGGTAGATAAGCTCATTATTGGAGATCGCCCTGGCGAATTTCATGAACGCCATATCCGGACGCTGCCTCGGTCCGTATACGGTAAAGAAGCGCAGGACATTGACATTGATCCCGTAATTGACATAATAAGAATGAGCATACATCTCCGCACTCTTCTTACTGGCGGCATACGGAGAAATAGGGCTGAGCTTAGTCAGCGATTCCACCGCTTTTTCTCCGAAATCATTTCCATATACGGAAGAAGAAGAAGCCAGCGTAAAATGCCGGATATTTTTCCTGGCGGCGACCTCCAGCATATTGATCGTACCGCCTACATTATACTTCTCATAGATCAAAGGTTGCTCAAGCGAAGGACGCACACCCGCTTTTGCAGCCAGGTGAACAATCTGGTCTACCTCATACAGATCGAATACCGATGCCAGCACAGCAGCATCCAGTATATCGACGACATGAAAGTGAAAAGAAGGGTGTTGAATAAAATGAGCAAGATTCTGCTCTTTGATCGTCTCATCATAATAAGGATCAAAATTATCGATCCCGATAACCTTAATCCCGTCCTCCAGCAGAGACAAACAAAGATGGCTGCCTATAAATCCTGCACAACCTGTAACCAGAACTGTCTTCAAATCTTTTTATTCAAACGCAAATAAATAAAAAACCTAGCTTCCCAGTATATTAAGAATGCAATCTGACACTATAGCCACTGCTTCATCTGTCAATCCCGGGTACATCGGTAAAGAGATACTGGTAGCAGCTAACTTTTCAGATACAGGCAGGCTTCCGGCTTTATACGACCTGTCAGCATAAGCCGGTTGCAGATGACAAGGCACGGGATAATGAATACCATAACCGATACCGGCAGCCTGCAATCCCTTGATTAAGGTTTCCCTTTTGCCGGTGGAGATCACCATCAGGTGATACACTGACTGGCTAACCGGATCTGTTTCCTGGAAATGGAGGTCCGGCACATCTTTCAGCAACCTGTGATATTGTGTAGCGATCCTTCTCCTGTCTGCGTTCCATGCTTCCAGGTATTTCAGCTTTACCGATAAAACGGCAGCCTGTATTCCCTGCAGCCGGAGGTTATAACCGATCGCTGCATGTAAATATTTATCTGTCCTTCCGTAATCTCTCAACATCTGTACCCGGTGAAGGATCTCCGGGTGATCGGACACCACCGCACCACCTTCTCCTATTGCTCCAAGATTCTTGCTGGGATAAAAACTGAAACACCCGACATCCGCCAGGCTTCCCGCCCGCTTGCCTTTATATAAGGCACCATGCGCCTGCGCAGCATCTTCTACCACATAAATATTCCTGGCCCGGCAATATTCCAGTACAGCATCCATGTCTGCCGGATTTCCATACAAATGAACAACGATCACCGCCTTTGTCCTGTCTGTCACCAGACCCGTTATATACTCTAACGAAATATTCCAGTTGGCCGGATCAACATCCGCAAACACAGGTGTAGCGCCGCAATGACTCACCGCCATAGCTGTGGCGATGAAAGTATGAGCGGGAACGATCACCTCGTCTCCTTCCTGCACATCCAGCGCCTTCAGCGCCAGAAAAAGCGCTGCCGTACCGCTGCTCACGCCCACCGCTCCTGCCGTGCCGCAGTAGCCGGCCCATTCTGTCTCAAACTGATGGACAGAAGCACCCAATACAAAATCAGAATGATGTATCACTGCATTGATCGCTGCATCGATCTCCGCCCGGATGGGCTGATGGGAAGCTGACAGATCTACAAACGGGATCATTACCAGGTATATTTCATTTGTTCAGGATCTTCCTTCCGGGAAATTCCCTGCCAGCCCTCATGCTTCTTCTCCTTCCTTTTAATGATCCCGATCGGTGTGATGATCACATAATAGATCACGCCAAGTATCAACTTAAGTATAAAACCGAAAACGGCCACCAGGATCTTATGGGTATAATGCACCCAGGCCCTGGCGAAACGTTCGCTGGCTATGGACAAGAAACCGATCGATAAGGCAAAATAGGAAATATAAGGCTGCCTGCTGATGTACGAAAGGACCGATAGTCCTATGACCATGCCGAGGATCTGCTGGTATGTCTGCCGGCTTTTCATCAGAATAAAGTGTATACAAAAGGAGCCACGGTAGAACTGCCACCTGCAAAAACCAGGAGCGCCAACAGGATCATAGTAATGATGATCGGTGTCAGCCACCACTTCTTACGCTCCCTGAGAAAAAGCCATATTTCTTTCAGATCTTCCATTGCAACAGATTAATCGTCTTTGAAATTACGACTTTGAAAATCTTTTAAGAAGTCTTCCGGTTGTTCTGATTTAATAAAAATACTCGAGTTGATCACCAGCACATCCATATCCGTCTGCATAAAACACGCATAGGCTTCTTCCGGAGTACAGACGATCGGTTCACCCCTGACATTAAAGCTGGTATTGACGAGCACCGGGAAGCCGCTCAGCTGACCAAAAGCCAACAATAACCGGTGCAGCTTTTCATTTCCTTCTTTGGTTACCGTTTGTGGCCGTGCCGTGAAATCTGCATGCACGACTGCCTGCAACGGACTCCTGCGGGCAGACAATTTTTCCTTCCAGGATAATCCGGTAAAATTTTCCGGCAATGCCAGCCGATATTTTTCTTTCAGCTTCACCACCCACTCCATATAGTTGGCACTATAGAGCAGATCGAAATATTCCTGCGCATATTCATCTGCCAGCACCGGTGCGAAAGGTCTGAAATCTTCCCTGAATTTGATCTTCAGGTTCAGCTTGGACTGCATCTGGTCTGCTATCGGAGAAGCCAGGATGCTCCTGTTACCCAAAGCCCTGGGACCAAATTCCATCCTGCCCTGCAGCCATCCTACTACCTGTCCTTCATGAAGATACCGGGCTATTTTCTCCGTTAATACTTCAGGGCTTATTTCCTGGCGGGCGACCGCTTTATATTTCCGGATCAGCCTGCTGACTTCTTTATCTGAATATGCCGGACCCAGATAGGCGGATCGATTATTTTTGATCAGCCCTGCATTCACTTCTTTCCCATAGAAATGATGATAAGCATATAAAGCAGCGCCAACGGCACATCCGCTATCCCCCGGAGAAGAAGGCACAAAGATCTGTTTGAACAGACCGCTGTGCATCAGCTTGCCATTGGCAACACAATTCAGCGCCACACCTCCTGAGATACATAAATATTCGGCGCCGGTCTGTGCTTTTACCTGTCCGGCCAGATCCAGTACCAGCTCTTCTGTTATTTCCTGTATCGCCAGCGCCAGGTCACAGTGATGCTGCTCAATCGCCTCTTCAGGTTTCCGTACCTGCATACCGAACAGCCGCTCCCATAGCGGCGCTTCTATCATTTTCAGATCATAGAGAAAAGCAAAATACTTCATATTCAGCCTGAAGTTGCCCTCCTCGCCGGCCGGTTGCAGGATCTCTTTACGGATCAGCGCCTTGTATCGTTCCACTTCAACGCTCTTATGCCTGCCAAAAGGAGACAATCCCATCAGCTTGTACTCGCCTGAATTCACCTTGAATCCCAGGAAATAGGTAAACGCAGAGTATAACATCCCGACAGAATGAGGAAAGTGGATCTCTTTAAAGAGCTGTAAACGGTTTCCTTCTCCCTTTCCGATCGTGGTCGTCGCCCATTCTCCCACCCCATCTATGGTCAGTATTGCGGCATTGTCAAAACCGGAAAGATAAAATGCTGTAGCGGCATGAGCGATATGATGTTCCGTAAAAAGGAAGGTCGTTTTCTCCTCCTCTATCGCACCTATCTTTTTGAACTGCTTTTTCAGATAGGATTTAAAAAGTAGCTTATCCTGTATCCACCGGGGTAATGCAAAAACAAAAGATCTCAATCCTTTGGGTGCTACCGAAAGATACGATTCAACTATCCGTTCAAACTTGATCAGCGGCTTTTCGTAGAATACAACAGCATCCAGATCTGCCAGCGTACATCCGGCTTCCTCAAGACAATATTTTATAGCCTGTTCCGGGAAACTTTCATCATGCTTGATCCTGGTAAATCTTTCCTCCTGTGCAGCTGCGATCACCTTACCATCTTCTATCAACGCTGCAGCCGCGTCATGGTAAAAACAGGAAAGCCCCAATATTAGCATGTCACTAATTTAATAAAACGATCTTCAATTACCTGTACTGTCATTTCCATAAAACTTTTCCAGATATTGCTCTATTTCCGGCTGCAGGCACAGCGCCATCATTTCATAGCCCCGTGCATTATGGTGTGCGTCCGTTTCCCAATAGTAATAGTTATACGTTTTTCTGTTCGTCCTGAAATAATCATCGTAGCAACTTCTGAGGCTTTTAAAATTTATCCCCAGCTCCAGGATCTGCGGCATAAATTTATAATCTACTTCATTTTTGGTCTTAGACGTATAATCATATTTAAATGCAACATTGAACACCAGCAAATCAAAATGCTTTTGTTCACTATATTCCTTATACCTCTTAAAGAGCGCCAGCACTTTCTTTTCATTTTCCGCCCTGATCTGCGGAATTTCCGACTTCCTGATCAGCCTGTTATTATATCCGCCTACACTGATGATCAGTAACCTGACAATATAGCTGCTGGCATAAACCTGTTCCCACCAATATTTATTCCTGAATTTCAACGTACCGTCAGCCTGGAAACGCTCCATTCCTCCGCGGATCATCATATCCGTATCCATATCATTGGTAGTAAAGGATTGAATAACCAGATCCGGCTGGTAAGCAATTAACCTGTCTTCCAGGTTCTTAAAGTTAAAAAACGGATCACTGCCGCAATTTCCCGCGTTTAATATCTCCACTGAAGGATATTTGTGCTGAAGATTCCTTCTCAGAATAGCTACATAAGAAGAATCATAAGGTGCGCCGTCTCCCTCGGTAAAGGAATCTCCCAGACAGAGTATCCTGTATGTACCTTTCATTTTCTCCCTGGACCATTCATGATCCGGAGCCCCCAGGCTATTCGCAACCCTGATATAATCAAACTCATCCGTCTTAAGCCAATATTGCTCGCGGGGCTTTTTTACATAATAGTAGCTGAGTCCTTCCGTATTATTGGGCGCCCAATAACATCCCAGGCTACTGTCACCTAAAAACCTTTCACCTACACCTGTAAATCCGAGCATAAGTTCCGTACACAGAAGTGTCCACGCAAAAAACCAGAGATTGGATTTTAAGCTGTCATATTTTCGGGCGTTTCCGCAACGTTCTGCTGTGAGTATGACCAGGTACGGCAGGCCAAAAAGCCAGATGATAAAAAATATATGATGAGAGAAACTAACATTGACTGAAAAGATCCATGACCCGGTCAATAAAAGAACCATCATGAGGAATAACCGGCCACCTCTTTGGTCCAGCAGACCGGATAAGAATGAAATATAACCCGACATCCTGCTATTGCTTATGATCAAGGTATCCTTCAATATATCTTTCTATACACCTGGCCATCATCTCATAGCCTTCAGGATTATGGTGGCCATCATACTTCCAGTACATATCTGTATACTTTTTCCCTTCTTTTTCGAGTGTTTCTTTATAGCAAGACCTGAGATCAATATAGTGGATCCGGCTCTTTTCAAAGAACTGTATAAAATTTTTCGTGATAGCACCCTGATCCGGCTGATTCAGATCAGACTTAAAAGGAAAAGTCAATACCAGGAGATCAAAACCCTGCTGTTTGCTATATTCCTGATAATGGATAAACAGATCCTTCATTTTCAACTGATCTTCCTCCCGGATCTGCGGAATATCTGCTCTTTTAACCAGGTTATTATTATACCCTCCCAGAGTTGTGATAATAATCCTGGCTACATAACTGCAGGCAAATACCGGTTCCCACCAATGGTTATACCTGAATTTTAATGTTCCGTCCTCTCTAAAACGTTCTATTCCGCCTCTGATCATCATATCCGTATCCAGATCATTGGTAGTAAAAGACTGAATGACCAGATCGGGTTGATAAGCGATCAGCCTGTCCTGCAGGTTCCTGAAGTTAAAAAACGGGTCGCTGCCGCAATTCCCTGCGTTGAGCACCTCCACCGAAGGGTATCTGGCTTGCAGAAGCGTCCTCAATATGGCTACATAAGAAGAGTCATACGGTGCGCCGTCTCCCTCGGTAAAGGAATCTCCCAGGCATAATATTCTGAAGCTACCTTCTTTCTTTTCTTTCTGCCATTCATAATCCGGCAGGCCGAGACTATTGGCCACCCTGGGATAATCAAATTCTCCTGTCACCAGGCGATAACGTTCTCCCGGCTTCCTGACATGATAATAGCTTGCAGACCCTGTATTGTAAGGAGCCCAATAATATCCTGACGGAGTCTCCATCCGGATACTTTCAGGACGGATCAGCAACAAAAATCCTTCTATAATTATATAAATCCATACATAATGCTTCAGGTTATTCAATACACCTGATGAGCTGCCGGGTTTTACTTTACCATATATTTTCTGAAGCAGAGAGAGCAACACCAGAACGTAGACAGGTATCATCAGGTGAACATGCCAGGCGACAACGGCCAGTCCATGTTTCCTGTAAAAGAAAATAAACAGGAAGGCATATACCAGCAAGATCAATATAAATATTATCCTGATCCATAGATTGGCCAGTAACCGGGAACTCAGGTTCTTTAACGTCTTGACTAACATGTATTACTTGATTTGACGGGCCGCTTCGTCTTCTGTCAGCAGCCATTGAGCAGGTTTTCCGGATAAAGAATACTGCCGGGTTTTATCAGGACTCCACCTGACATCCACACTTTCTATCGTGCTGCCTTCCGGAATGAACCAGATATCCTGACCGGCACCATTTCCTTTGCTGTCCGGTACCTGTATCATCCTGGTTCTGGATATTTTTTTCCCTTCCCTGCTGATCGTATGGACAGTGATGACTGCTCCATAAGCTGATTTCAGCACCTTGCCCTGAAGCCTGATCCTGATATATCGCCCCGCTAACTCAGGAACATCATAAACCGCGATCTTTTCCTTTAGCGCACTATAAGATCCTCCTCCTTTTATCCATATTTTGGGTTGAAGGGTTTTATTATTTACCGTCATCGTCATGCTATTGATGTATAATGGCTGATGCTTCAGCTTCAGCATCTGGTAATAGTAATGGTCATCGAGGAACTGGTACATGACCGCAGGAAAAACTTCATCGATATTGGTACCGCCACCCAGGAATACATAAGGTCTCGCCCCACCCTGATCCAGGTGTACCCATGCTCTGGCAATAGAAAGGATCGGATACTGCGGCTGGTCTGTCATGACCCGCTCCGTCTCATAATTATAAAGCATCGGAAATTCTTCCGGACCATCTATACCAGATAATACCCTGTAATGTACATCTCTGTCCAGGGAAGAATAATCTGTATTGACAATTATATCAATATGCTGGTCAGCGTTGTGATCACCGGTCAGGATATAGCTGCTTTTATAAGGTGTAAAGCTGTTTCTTGCAACCGATTCATCAATGAAAAAAGGATAGCCACCTTCCAGCTCGCGGTAAGTGTAGGTTCTGTTAGCATCATTGAATACAGAAAGATAAAGGTCTGTATGTCCGTCCTGGTTCATATCCACCGCTGCACAGTCTACTATTCTGTAAGGCCGGGTAGCAATACCGTAAACACTCGCCTGTTCCTTAAAACTGCCTGTGCTGTCCTGTACAAAGAGCAGGGAATTGAACCCTTCATTGCCCAGAAAAAGATCCAGCTTTCCATCCTGGTTCACATCCAGCCAGCAGGCGCAGACAGATCGCTGAGGATAATCCATCCCGGACAGACCCGTCACATCCTCATACTGGCCATTTCCCAGGTTTTTCAATAGCGTCGGACGGAGCTGAACCGGATTATTCCTGGCGCCTGTCCTGAGCACCAGGATATCATCATAACCATCATTGTTATAATCGACCGTATACAGGCGGTCGCCACCCGGGATACTGTCCAGCAGCGCAGCTTTTGTCACATCCGTCCATTTGCCTTTCTTATCTTTTTCCAGCAGTTTCAAAGGTTTCCTGTAACTATTGGAGATGAGCACGGCCTGCACCCCTTTTTTACGTTCCAGCGCCAGCACAGCACCATCCCAGTCAGGTTCATTGAGCGCAGGATCCAACTCTTCAGTATAGGCAAATCCATGCTTCGTATGATCTATCAGAACCGTATCGCCCACCATCCTGGATATCCAGTGCCAGCGCATCGCTTCACTTTCATCTCCATTGATGGCATTGGACCGCAGGAAGTCTCTCAGCTTCCGGGTTTGTTCGACACATTGAGGATCCTCCTGGTAATCAAAGCAAGGCAACCAGTCAATCAGCAACTGGTAGGCTTTCAGCTCATTGGTCCTGGGAGATCCGATCTTTGCCTTTACCTGGATAAGACTGTCCACTACCGGTTTATTGCCGGCCAGCGCATTATATACCAGAACGGATCTTAAAACATTATCATAGTCCTCGGAATGAGGTTCCGGATGCTGACTCAGTTCCTGTAAGCCCACTGCGGCCATCTGCCGCTCATACTCATACATATGCAGGAAGGGAAAAGTGTCCGTCTCTATCAGTTGCCACAGCTTCCGGTTTTTCTCAGCATTCGTATTGGCCGAAGCATTCAGGGATAGCATGAGCCATGACAAACAGGTGCTGATCATCACTACACTTCTAATCATGTATGGAAGTTACGCAGGATACAGGCAAAAAAAAAGCCCTGATCTGACGATCAGGGCCAAACACTACGAATGTTTGAAACACGCATCTTTACTCAGACCGGGGTCTAAGCGTCTTTCTTTATATTTTTCTTAGCCGCTTTGGCTTCAGATTTTACAGCTTCAACAACCTCCTCGACCTTCTTAGTCGTTTCTTTCTTCACTTTGGTTGCTTTCTTCTTTACATTTTCTTTTGCTTCTGCTGTTTCTTTTACAATTTCATCTTTAGCAACAGCGATCTGCCCGGTAGCTTTATCTTTTGCAGTCCTGGCAGTATCAGCGATACGGGCAGATTCTTCCTTCACCACTTCTTCTACTTTCGCGACCGTTTCTTTTACGGTAGCTTCCGCAGACTCCGTTACTTCCCTGGCAGTAGCCTCTGCTTTTGCAACGGTTTCTTTCGTCAGGTCTTCTACCTTAGATGCAGCTTCTTTTACTCTATCCTCTACCACGCTGGCCGTTTCTTTGATCTTTTCAGTAGCAGCAACAGCAGATTCTTCTACTTTCGCAACAGTTTCTTTAGCCAGCTCTTCCGCCTGACCCAGCTGCTCATGGATGAAACTGAATACTTTATCTGCTCTTCCTTTCATATCATCGACAAAGTTTTCCGCTTCTGTCAGGACATTAGCCTTGACACTGTCGATATCTACTATGCCCTGGATACGCTCACGGATCTTATCCTGGTATTCCTTTAAATTTTCTCTCTGCCCTTGTACCTGTGTTTTCAGGTCAGCAGTAATAACCTCTACATTGGCTTTCAGTTCCTCGAATTTACTGTTGAAATCCAGGCGCAATTTATCGAAAGCATCTTTGATCTTGCTGTTTGTTTCCATAATGAATTTTTGTAAGTATTGAACGATGGTGTAAAATTATAATGCACGCATCAACAGAGATTTAAGCCGTCATTAAGAAAAAATAATATAAAAGTGTATTGAAAATTAATTCATAACCTGTTTTAAACACAAAAGGCCGGCTAAAAGCCAACCTTTATATCACAATGCAGCATTTTGCCTATTTTGCTTTGTTGATCGCGTCCTTGATGGAATCAAACATTCTGGACACCGATGTCTGCAATTCTACAACTACCTTCTCAATTTCCGGTCTGTAATCCTTCTTCAGAAAGTCTCCTTTGATCACTTCATCAGAAAGCGCTTCAAACTTTACTCTTGCCTCTCCAAGGAGCACCTGAGAATTGGCCAGGATCTGCTGAACGGTTTCAGGTAAAACCTTGATGTCGTTTTGAAGACTTTCTACCTGAACTTTAGCATCTTGTACAAATTTGTCTAAGTTCTCTTTAAAGAATTGAAAATTAGCCATGAGAAATGATTTGTTGTCAAAGATAGCTTCAATTATTTCAACCAAGGTTACGGATATGTTACGTAATGTTTCAATTTATCTTATAACATATCTGTACCATTAAAAACTTTAATTAGCCAATGCCTTATTATTATCTGTTTTCACGGGCGTTTTTCTGAGATCCAGTGCATTTTTCACCGGCTTTGGCTCCAGCGCAAGATTCAGCACATCCATCATGCTGACCACATAATGGAACCTCAGTCCTTTCAGGAATTCCTGATTGATTTCTTCAATATCCCTCCTGTTCTCTTCACACAGGATGATATCTTTGATCCCTGCTCTCTTGGCGGCGAGCACTTTTTCCTTGATCCCGCCTACCGGAAGCACCCTGCCTCTGAGTGTAATCTCACCGGTCATAGCCATATACGGCTTTACTTTTTTCTGCGTGTAGACAGAAGCCATAGCTGTGATCATTGCAATACCGGCAGAAGGTCCGTCTTTAGGAGTAGCGCCTTCCGGTACGTGCAGGTGAATATTCCATTCCCTGAAAGCTTCATAAGGAATGTTCAATTGCTCCATATTGGCTTTCAGCCAGGTATGAGCAGTAGAGATCGATTCTTTCATCACATTACCCAGGTTCCCGGTCGTAGTCAGGGTTCCACTGCCCCTGCTCAGGGTGGATTCAATGAACAGGATCTCTCCTCCTACAGATGTCCAGGCCAGCCCTACCGATACACCCAAAGGCAGATCAGCGGTATAATCATCCTTATTGAATTTAGGTTTACCGAGAATCTTTTCCAGGTCTTCAGGAAGCACATTCACATTATAAGGCTCCTCCATGGCCACGCTTTTGGCGATGCTTCGCATGAGAGAGGCGATTACCCGGTCCAGCTCCCTGACACCGGATTCCCGGGTATAGTCGTGGATCAGCTGCTGGATGACTTTCTTACCTACTTTCACCTGGTCTTTTTTCAGTCCGTGCGCCTCGCGCTGCTTGTCGATCAGGTGCTTGCTGGCGATCTCAGTCTTCTCTTCCAGGCTGTAACCGCTGATGTAGATGATCTCCATCCGGTCTTTCAGCGCAGTAGGAATAGAAGACAAGGAATTGGCAGTAGCAATGAACATCACTTTGGAAAGGTCGTAATCCAGTTCCAGGAAATTGTCATAGAAACTATTGTTCTGCTCAGGGTCTAATACCTCCAGCAAAGCGCTCGAAGGATCGCCTCTGTGATCTTTACCGACCTTATCTATCTCATCCAGTACAAATACCGGGTTGGAAGACTGTACCTTTTTGAGGTTCTGTATGATCCGGCCCGGCATAGCGCCGATATAGGTTTTCCGGTGTCCCCGGATCTCTGATTCATCGTGTATACCACCCAGCGCCATCCGCACATAATGACGACCCAGCGCTTTGGCAATTGAACGCCCCAAAGAGGTCTTACCCACGCCCGGAGGGCCTACAAAACAAAGGATAGGAGATTTGAGGTCCCCTTTCAGCTTCAACACCGCCAGGTATTCCAGTATCCGGTCTTTCACTTTGTCCAGCCCGTAGTGATCAGATTCGAGTATCCGGCCGGCCCGTTTAAGATCAAAATTATCGCGGGTTGTTTCATCCCACGGCAATTCTATTACCAGGTCCAGCCAGTTCAGTATGACAGAATATTCTGCAGCTGCCGGATTGATCCGCTGCAACTTCAGCAATTCCTTCTCAAAAGCGTCTGCGATTGTCTTAGACCATTTTTTTGTCTTCGCCTTTTCCTTAAGCCGGTTGATCTCCTGTACCATCGTATCGCCACCCAGCTCTTCCTGGATCGACTTGATCTGCTGATGCAGAAAATAATCCCGCTGCTGCTTGTCAATATCCTGGCGGACCTTATCCTGTATGCTGACCTTGAGCTCCAGCAGCTGTAGCTCCGAATTCAGGAATTCCAGCACTTTCTGCACCCTTCCCGTTATCTCTCTCATCTCGAGGATCGCCTGCTTCTGATCAGCGTCTATATTCAGATTAGAGGCGATGAAGTGGGTCAGGAATTTGATATTATTGATATTGTTCAGTACGATCTTGGATTCATTGGGAATCTGAGGCGACAGGTCTATGATCTTCGAGGCCAGCTCTTTCATGGTTACGATAAATGCCCTGGCTTCCTGCTTGTTCACTTCATAAACCTCATCCAGGCGCACTATTGCCCCTTCAAGATAAGGCTCTACCTGCGTGACCGCTTCAAGCTCAAACCTGCTGATACCCTGTATGATCAGCGTGATACCGCCATCCGGCATTTTCAGCATCTTGATGATCCGGGCGATTGTACCGGTCCGGAAAAGGTCATCTGCCTCCGGCTCCTCGACCTGCATGTCCTTCTGTGCAAGCACACCGATATATTTATCTCCTTTGTACGCTTTCTTGGCTGCTTTTATAGATTTCTCCCTTCCTACGGAAATCGGAATAACCACACCCGGGAACAACACATTGTTCCTGAGCGGAAGTATCGGTAACGTGGTCGGAAGATCTTCTTTAGAAAATTCCTCATCCTCATCTATAGAGAGCATAGGAATCATTTCTACATCATCTTCCATTATATCTTGTAATCTAATATTGTCGAACATACTTCGTTTTTTAAGACAATTTGTCTTCCAGGCTTCCGGGAATTGTCCATATTCTTATAGTCAATACATATGCCATAGCCTCAATAATGACAAAGTGATAGAATTCTCAGAAAGTAACAAGCTGCCAACTGTCATTTTGTATCAAAAATGCATCTTTTACAGCTCTTCCGCCCTGAAAATACAACAATGTATTTCCTCCGTGTGAAGCGCACAGGGCAAATCACTACCTTTGACTTATGTATTTATACATTAAGGCGCTCCATATCATCTTCATCATCACCTGGTTTGCAGGGCTTTTCTACATGCCCAGGCTGCTGATATACACGGTAGAAGCTGCTGAAAAAGAAGATCCCCACAAAGATCTGCTGATCGAACAATTCAGGATCATGCAGCGCAGGCTGTGGTACGGCATCACCTGGCCCTCTGCTACTCTCACTTTATTTTTCGGGCTGGGCATGCTGCACCTTTACGGCGCTGTACCCGGCTGGCTGGTTGTCAAGCTCTGCTTCGTGGCAGGTCTTTACGGCTACCATTACCTGACTCATCGCATTTTCAGACAGCAACAGGCCGGCATTTATAAATATACCTCTTTACAGCTTCGTATCTGGAACGAAGTAGCTACGATCTTCCTCATTGCCATTGTCTTCCTGGTCGTGGTCAAAGACGCACTGGTATGGACAAAAGCGCTGGGTGGACTGGCTGTTTTTATCCTTGTTCTGATGTCTGCCATCAAAATTTATAAGAAGTTCCGGCAACAATCGTGATTAATGTGACGATGAAATAAATTAGTCAATGGATCAAATCACATTTCTATTGATCTTTATTTTCGGGCGGCCTCCGATAGATAATCCCCTATTATTTGGCCGCACATCGTCAATAATTCTTTTGGAGGAATTGATTTCTAAAAATCAGAATTTATGGAAGACCACTTTTTTAAAAAGTCAGAACCCGGAAGGTCTCAGATATAATTGTTTCTGAACGAATAATCGCTGAGTTTGTAAGCAATAAATTACAGGTTATCAATCTAAAGAGGCTGCTTTTATTTGGAAGTAAAGCCCATATTACTTTACTATACCGTTGATATTCCCCGTAGTTTTTTGAAATGCTATCTTTAAAAATGACAAGTGTTGAAAAAACCTTTACAACAATAATCAGATATTTATACTCAAACTTCTGACTAACTCCAAATGTGTAAAGTTTACAATCCTGTTGGCCCTCTGACAACCATAAAGTTCCACTTACACCGGCACGATATCTACGACTTCAACTCTCTGAACGAAGTCATCAATTTTCAAAAAAACTATTCCGTACTACAACAGCAAATCATTACTCACCACGAGCGTTTAATTGAACAGGAAAGAAACGACCTCGAACTAGAAGTATCACAATTGGAAGATTTTATCCTCACGGAGAAAAATAATATTGAAAACAGAATACAGATAGAAACAGAGCAAATCAACCAACGGCTGAATGACCTGTTAAGCTCATCAGCAAACAATTTCACTCAAAGAATTATACACCATTTGAAAGAATGGTGGTATTACTTCAAAATCCGGCTTAAAGTATTCAGTGTGAAATTCCTGATAGCGTATTCTATCCGAAATTTGGTGAAAGAACATAAAAAGAAACATCATCGCTATCAATATATCATTGAACACTTTACTGATGCTGTCAATGAAAGTTGTTCTGTGCCTTTAAAAGAACTTGAAAGAAAAAAGGGCGTCATTGATGAAATCAATAGTTCCATTTACGGAGCATTGGGAGAACAGAAAGTAGTCAGGGAACTGGAAAAATTATCTGACGAATATTTTCTTATCAATGATTTTTCCCTCTCTTTTCAAAAGGCCATATATCATCGGAAAGAGGATGAATATATACAATCCATTCAGATTGACCATATTCTTGTGGCTCCATCTGGTATTTTTCTTATCGAGACTAAAAACTGGAGTGAGGAATCTTTGAATAACCCTGATTTTTATTCTCCGGTAAAGCAAATCAGGAGAAATGGATTTGCATTCTACAAAATGATATCAGGAGAAACAGAATACTCAAAATTGCGCCTCGGTAATCATTTATGGGGAAACAGGAAAATCCCGGTAAGAAACGTAGTAGTGTTTACCAGCTCAAAACCCAAAGATGAATTTCAATTTGTAAAAACTTTGACCATCAATCAACTCCTTGGCTATATTAAGTATTTCGAGCCGGTGTTTTCTACCGAAGAAACTCAGAAAATAGCGGATTATTTACTACATCTCCTACCCTCCCGGTTATAAAAATCCAATCAATCATGAAAATAGCTTTTACAGGTACACACAGAGTAGGAAAGACCACTTTGACAGAAGCTGTCGCAGATTGAGCTGAAACAATAACCATATCTACAGCTGGAAGATATGGGTTATCTCTTTCGCGAAGTCCCCATATCAGACGATTATGCCGAACAGTTCCGCTATGCTGGCATACAATTAGTAAAAAAAGATACAGGAAGAAAAAAAGAGGGCAAGTTACACATATCGCACCGCTCAACCGATTACCCTTGCTGCCTTCCGACCCTGGGGGATTCACCAGGAGCTGGTCGTATGAGACTTGCCCGGCTGCAAAGGTAGTCAATCTTCAACGATATCCAACATAGCCCGAAAAAATTATTACACCTCTTCACAGAATCAACAGCAACATATACCCTAAAATGGTGACTGCAACAGAAAGATTATTTCAATTTTCTTACATTTGGCTTTCCCAAGACAATAACCAGCATGAACGAATTGGAATACAACCGCAACGAGGATGCCATGAAGCTGGCCATCTACGAACTGAAGGCCCGGCTGAAAAAAATCCACCTCGGCGGCGGCGAAAAAAAGATCGCCTCTGAGCACAGCAAAGGCAAGATGACAGCCCGGGAGCGGATCGAATACCTGACAGACGAAGGCTCCAGATTCCTGGAAATCGGTGCACTCGCCGGTGACGGAATGTACCCCGAATACGGCGGATGTCCTTCCGGCGGAGTGGTGACCGGGATCGGTTATGTTTCCGGCAGACAGTGCATGATCATCGCCAATGACGCTACTGTAAAAGCAGGCGCCTGGTTCCCGATCACCGGTAAAAAGAACCTTCGCGCACAAGAGATCGCCATGGAAAACAGATTGCCTGTCATTTATCTCGTAGACAGCGCAGGCGTATTCCTCCCGATGCAGGATGAAATATTCCCGGACAAAGAACACTTCGGAAGGATCTTCCGCAACAATGCCAGGATGTCTGCAGAAGGCATTCCCCAGATTGCCGCCATCATGGGCAGCTGCGTAGCCGGCGGAGCTTATCTGCCGATCATGTCGGACGAATCCCTGATCGTAGACCAGCACGGCTCCATCTTCCTGGCCGGTCCTTACCTGGTAAAAGCTGCTATTGGCGAGAACGTAGATAAAGAAACGCTGGGCGGAGCACAAACTCAAACGAATATCAGCGGTGTCTGTGATTACAAAATGCCGGATGAGAAGACCTGCCTGGATACGATCCGCCAGCTCATTTCCCAGTTCGGACATTTCGAAAAAGCCGGCTTTGACAGGATCGAACCGAAGAAGCCTGCGCTCAAAGAAGAAGAGATCTACGGCATTTATACCGGTGCTACCAATAAACCTTACGATACCAGGGAGATCATTAAACGCCTGGTAGACGATTCCGAGTTCACCGAATACAAACCGGGATACGGGCAAACGATCATTTGCGCTTATGCCCGCATTGAAGGTTGGTCTGTAGGCATCGTCGCCAATCAGCGCAGTGTTGTCAAGAGCGCTAAGGGTGAGATGCAGTTCGGCGGTGTGATCTATTCCGATTCCGCTGATAAAGCAGCCCGGTTCATCATGTTGTGCAACCAGAAAAAAATACCGCTGGTCTTCCTGCAGGATGTGACAGGTTTCATGGTAGGCAGCCGTTCCGAACATGGAGGCATCATCAAGGACGGCGCCAAGATGGTCAACGCAGTATCCAACAGTACGGTACCTAAATTCACGGTTGTAGTCGGCAACTCCTATGGCGCAGGTAATTATGCCATGTGCGGAAAGGCATATGATCCGCGCCTCATTTTCGCCTGGCCGATGGCTAAAGTAGCGGTTATGGGCGGCGAGCAGGCAGCTAAAGTATTGCTGCAGATACAGGTGGCTTCCCTCGAAGCGAAAGGTCAGCAGATCGGTGAAGAAGAAAAGAACGACCTCCTTTCCAGGATCACGGAAAAATACAACCAGACTATTTCTCCATACTATGCCAGCGCCAGGTTGTGGCTGGATGCGATCATCGACCCGCTGGAAACCCGCAAGTGGATATCTATGGGAATTGAAGCAGCCGATAACGCACCGGTTGCCAAATTCAATGTAGGTGTGCTTCAGACTTGACAGGGGATAAAAGACATTAGATCTGAGACAAGAGACCTGAGACTTAAGATATCAGACTGATAAAAGCCCGTAATTACGGGCTTTTGTTTTTTTTATTTCAATCTGAAAATCACCCTGGCAGATAGACAGCATCACAATTTGCAACCTGAATTCTGAAAAGGATTATCCAACCAAGCAGATTGATAAGATAGCTTTATTCCATTCATCCTCATCCAGAATAACCTTTCGGCTGTGCAGTAGTGTGCGGCTTATTTTATATTTGGCGTATGAGAATAGTACATCGAGTAAAAGAGATCGTTTCCGGTATGCCGAGAATGTTGCTAGATACCTTCAATAGCTTTTCAGATGACAACGCCATCAAGCTGAGTGCGTCTCTCTCCTACTACACTTTGTTTTCCTTACCGCCTTTACTGGTTATCATCATTGCTCTGGGAGGTATCTTCCTGGGTGAAGAAGCTATAAGGGGCGAGCTCGTAGGACAGATCGAAGGCATGGTGGGTGAATCTTCCGCTGCTTTCATACAATCCACCCTGGGAAATATACAGTTGAACCAAAATGGCGGAATAGCAGCCGCTATCAGCACTGGAGTCCTGATTTTCAGCGCCTCTACAGTATTTGCAGAGATCCAGAGCTCTATCAATTTCATCTGGGGCCTGCGTGCAAAGCCCAACAAAAGCGTGATCAAGTTCGTGGTCAACCGGCTGATTTCCTTTTCTATGATCGCCTCCCTGGGCTTTATACTCCTCGTCAGCCTGATCATACACGGGCTTCTGAACATTGTCAGCAAGCGGGTATTCGAGATCTTTGAACTTGAACTGCTCAATTTGTACTTCCTCATCAACAATACCGTGATGTTTCTCATCATCAGCATCTTATTCACGATCATCTTCAAAACCTTACCCGATGCCAGGATCCGGCTCAGAGATGCCTTTGCCGGTTCACTGTTCACCACGGCACTGTTCATGCTCGGGAAGTACCTGATCGGCTATTATCTCTCCAGCACCAACGTCGGCTCAGCTTTCGGAGCCGCTGCATCGGTCGCTCTTCTGATGACCTGGGTATATTATTCGGCCATTATCCTGTACTTCGGTGCAGAATTTACCAAAGTCTACGCGGACAAATTCGGTCACCAGATCATACCGAACGACTATTGCGTACAGATCGTCAAGAAAGAGATAGAAATTGATCCGGACGGCGACCCACCCAAAGAAAAGATTACCCCGAATACAAAATCATAAGAAATATTGCTTTTCAGGATCTACAGATCCAAAACTATTGGCTGTCACTGCCAGACAGAACCGAGGTTATTCCATATATCTATGCAGGTGCGAAAAAGATAATAACAAAATATAACAGTATTGCGCCTGTATGGAATAGTTAACGATCAATAAGCCTATTGATACATTTTCTCCGAATTTATACATTTATTTACCGGTATATCATATCCTGAAATAAAGCATGGAGACACCCGTCATCATCATTATAATTGGCCTGTTCATCTTTTGGGGCCATTATCTCAGCGGCGTATTTGAACGCAAAAGCATTCCTGATGTACTGGGGCTCATGTTAATCGGTATGCTGCTCGGCCCGGTATTCCATTTAGTGGATCCTGCCTCTTTTGGCAAGCTGGGTTCTCTATTCAGCAATCTTGTGCTCATTTTCATCCTGTTTGAGAGCGGAACAGATTTGAAGATCTCCGAGGTAAAAGCATCTTTCAAAGAATCTGCCGGCATCACCACCCTCGGATTCGTCCTCACCTGGATAGTAATAACCGTTCTATGTAAACTGATCTTCGGGCTTCCGTTAATTGCCTGTCTTTTTATCGGTTCCGCATTGGGCGGCACCTCCTCTGCCGTTGTCGTAGGATTGGTGAAAAAGATCGCGGTAACACCCAAAACCGCTACTACACTGATCATTGAATCGGCCGAAACAGATGTATTCACACTGGCGATCCCGCTCAGCATTTTAGGACTCATGCTGACAGGTGAACTTAAAGCACACCTGATCATCTCTCATTTTATCTCTTCCATTATTGTTGCTTTGATCATCGGTATTGGCGGCGCGTTCCTGTGGTCGTTCATTATCAATAAGATCCCGACCCTAAAAGCGACCAAGTTTTCAACGCCGGCCTTTCTGTTCATCCTTTACGGCTTCACTGAGTACCTCAGCTTCAGCGGACCTCTTACAGCGCTTTCGTTCGGAATTGCAATCGGCAATCTTAAATATTTTGAACCCAGACTGCTGGAAAAACTGATTCCGAATCAGAATATCGTATTAGCAGATGATGAAAAGATCTTCTTCAGCGAGCTGGTGTTCCTGCTTCGTACGTTCTTTTTTGTCTTCATCGGTGTCAGCATACAGATTACCCGGATGGACTGGCTGTTCTGGGGAGCACTAATCACCTTCATCGTCTTCATCGCCAGGATACTGGCCGTCAGGCTGGTGGTATCCAGGAATACTCCGCTGATCGATAAATCGGTCATGTCGTTCATGATACCCAAAGGACTGGGCGCGGCGGTGATCGCCACATTGCCCTTACAACAAGGATATGCACACGGCCAGATCATTCAATCGATCTGTTTTTCCATTATATTATTCAGTACGTTATTCTGTGTCGGATTTTTCTTCCTGGCCAAAACAGGCATCAGCATACCTTTCTACAGAAACCTATTCGGTCCGGACAGCCTCGTTAAGATCAACACTGCCGCCTCTGACATCTCAACAACAGGATCATCTGAACAAGGAAACAACCCTGAAACGAACTGAAAACAGGTGCCGGCAAAACAAAAAATGCGCCTGCTTACAACAGACGCATTTCTATATTGCAGCTAAATTAATCTCTTACAACATGTCTTCACTAACGGATGTAGGGCGATCTACCCAGATGATATCCGGGATATGTGCATCTGCAAATGCATCCCGTAAGCCGTCTATGCCGTTCTTGATCTTGTACTCCATCTCTTCAGGATATACCGGGATCACGGTGTAGATATACAGCGCTTCCTCCCCTAACTTCATTTCCTGAAAGTCCTCCGGTAAAGTAGCACTATCCATGATCACCACCCCTTCAAATTCGGTATTAGCGATCGGCTTGGCAGGATCACCGTGCGGTATACTGTGGCCATAGCATAACCAGGAGTTGTGTTGTCTCGGGATACGCGCCAGGCTCTTCAGCCAGAGCACCGGCCAATAGTTGTTGGGATCTTTCAGCCCTTCAGGACTCAGGTCCCAGTCCTGCGGCAGAATAGCGGCCAGCTCACCATACTTGAATTGCTCCGCCCCTTGCGGGACATTCATCGCAAAGCGGCTCATTCCGAATGTCAGCAACAGGTGATAATCGCGCTCTGCATTAGGTTTGATATGATACACATCTATCCTGAGATCATCATTGCGCTTATCTCTCCACACGACTACATCCTCATTGGCAAAAAACTGGTCTACGTGATAATCCAGCGCCATCAGCATATTCGGCGCTTCTTCCACCGGGGCATCCTCATCATCGCTGAAGGTAGCAGAGAAATCGAAAGCCACTGATTCAGTTTCTTCTTCCGCGGGTGTATTGTATGCCGGTTCCGTATAATCCTCCGCAGGCTCCTTCCGGGATGCCGGTTCCTGCTCAGGAGTTCCACCAAAACCAAATAAAGAAAATTGGTTATCTGCAGATCGTTTATCTTTCTTAGCCACGTCTTCGTCGTTTAGTGGTTCACCAAAAATAGCGTCATATTGTGTATCAGGTAATTCTTCTTCAAAAGGAACAAAAGGTTCGGGGATAGCAGGTTCTCCGGCTTTTTCATCCCGTGTCTCCTGCACAGGAGAAGTATATAACGGAGCGATCACTTCTTCTCTTTCTTCTTCCAGCTGCACGCCTGCTTCTTTGAGCAGGTCTTTTACATGAGCGGTATATTTCCCGTCTTTACAGTAATGAAAATAGCTTTCCAGGAGATAAGTGGCGCCGGTCACCCTGTGATGCTTCTGACAGGCATCCCAGATATGCTTATCCGTAATATCAGGATGCATCCCGTGACTGCGGGCTGTGATATAATATTCGATCGCTTTCTGGTAATCCCCGAGCTTTAAATAAGCTGATCCGATCCCATTTTCATAACGGTCCCTTTCCTCCGGGTATTTCTGTATCAGTGCCTGGTACATCTGTATGCTGGCCTCGAAAGGGCCTTCCCGCAGCAGTTTGTCCGCCAGCTGGATCTGTTCCCCCTGGCTCCTGTTATTTAAAAAATACGCGATTTTGTCCGCCAGAGAGGCATTATTCAAATCAAAGGACGCGATCTCATAAACGTTTTTACCGCTTTGCTCATCTAATCCTTTATGATGTCTTTCTTCTTCGTTTGCCAGTTTCTTTTTGAGCACATCCCAAATACCCATAACATTTTCTTTTACAAGAATCTCACCAATCCTTTATTGAACATTCTTAGTCATTTTAAAAATATGAATTGATCTTGAACCCTCCTCAATAAAGTTATTCACGCCGCTCATTCAATGTGGACTATTTACGAACATCTTTACCCTGATCATTGATTATACACGCTGTTGCGCTCAACAAATCATCTATGCTGACTATATTTGTTGTAATGGAGATGCGCAAGACAATATTGACCGGCACTTATATCCTGTTGATCCTGACGGCATTTGTCCGGTGTGGTTCTAACGATTCCTCAGAAGCCAATAAAGAAAAAACAACAGAAGAGCTGATCGGAGAGAATCTCGGTACGACCATGAAATTCGAGGAAATGCCCGACACCCTGCAAGTTGCGCACCTGGTCAGGGTCTGGAACGGCTGTCACAGTATGAAATTCCTGGATAATCTGGCCGAGCTCTACGCTTCTAACCTGTTTTTCTACGGAGAAAACCGTTCTAAAAGCGATTGCATCAACATCAAAAGGCAGCTCTTCCAGAAATATCCGGATTATTTCCAACGGATCATCGGGGGCATCAATGTCACACAGGCCAACCCGGATGAATATCGCTGCAATTTCACCAAATACATCAGTGTAGGCAGGATCACAGCCCCGGTGCCTGCGTATATCATCTTCCGGAAATCAGGAGACAATCAATGGGAAATCATAGCCGAAAGTGATCCCGAAACTGATATAAGGGCCAAGAACCTCAAAGATTCGCTGCAGGTGCTCATGGACATGTATATGCCGTCTTCTTCAGAGATCAAAGGCAACTTCTCCGGGAAAGGCAATGAAACTATCTACATTTTCCCGCCGGATAATCCGAATTGCACAGATTGCACGACCGGCCTGTTCTTCTCGAATGAATTGCTGCCGCCACTGGAGATCGCCCATACTAAAAGTGTCAACCTGCTCAATGAAGGGGATCTGGACGGTGATGGTGCGGATGAATTCAGCGTGTTAAGCGGTCAGAACACCAATGGCAAAATAACCGTCTATTCCTTCAAAAGAGGGAGCTGGGTCAAGCTGGCAGAATTTAATGTGAATTACGCCAGGCTGGAACAGGATACAGAAGAGCGGAAGAACGCTATACAGTTTGCAGGATCGGGATATATCTTCGTCAACGAATGGAAAGGCGACTCTACCGTCCAGGAAAAAGTCAATATCTGGAATTATTAAGCCTCAAAGATTAAGGGATGTATATACCAGCCTATTACCAGCTTAAGGATTTCAGGCTTATCGAAAAACTGATCCGGGAGCATTCTTTCGGATTGCTGGTATCCGGTACGCAAGCCACCCATCTACCCTTCGGCATCACCACCAGTGCAGACAGCCTGCAGCTTTCAGGGCATATTGCCAGGAACAATCCGCATTTGCAAAGCTTATACGGAGAAGTGCTGACTGTATTCCAGGGACCCCATGCCTACATGTCGCCCAGCCTATATGAAAGATTCAACAGCGTTCCGACCTGGAATTACATGGCCGTACATTGCTATGGCGAAATAGAGCTGCTCGGTGAAGAAGAAAATACAGAAATTGTAGAGCAACTGATCCTCCAGGAAGAACCGGCATATATGCAGCACTGGAACCAGCTTCCCGATCATTACAGAAGAGGCCTGAATAAAGGAATTGTCTCTTTCAGGATCCGGGTTAGCAGGATTGAAGCAGCCGCCAAGCTAGGGCAGGACAGATCGGCCAATGAACTTCAGAATATTTATAAAGTCCTGCGCACATCCGCTCATACTACAGATCACGCGCTGGCAGACTGGATGGAGCTCCTCTTACCTATAACACCGCTTTCTTAAACGCTACACTACATGACAAACTCTCTTCCCTGGTGGCAACAGACCGTGATTTACCAGATCTATCCGCGTTCCTTCCAGGACAGCAACGGTGACGGGATAGGTGATATCAGAGGCATCATCAACCGGCTGGATTATCTCAAAGATCTGGGTGTGGAAACGATCTGGGTATCTCCTTTCTTTGAAAGCCCCCAACTGGATTTCGGGTATGATATCAGCAATTACCGGGCGATCGCTCCCGAATACGGTACCATGCAGGATGTGGAAGAGCTGATCCGGGAAGTACACCACAGAGAGATGAAGATCATACTGGACATGGTCATGAACCATACCTCTGATCAGCATGCGTGGTTCCGGGAATCTAAAAAAAGCAAAGACAATCCCAAAGCAAACTGGTACATCTGGCGGGACGGCCAGGGTAAAAATCCACCCAATAACTGGAAAAGCATTGTCTGGGGGCCGGGTTGGCACTACAGCCCTGAACGGGATCAATGGTATTTCGCCTCTTTCCTTCCTTTTCAACCGGACCTGAATTACCGGAATCCAGCGGTAAAAAAGGAGATGTTTGATACTGTCAGGTTCTGGCTGGATAAAGGTGTAGACGGTTTCAGGCTGGATATCTTTAACTGTATCATCAAAGATCCTCAGTTCAGGAATAATCCCTGGTCACCCAATCCCGCACCTACTGTAGAATGGCCCGGCGGCAATTTCCAGAAAAGGAAATATTCTGTCAACCAGGCTGAAAACTTTACTTTCGCCCAGGAATTACGGGCCGTGCTGGACGAATATGGCACTCATAACCGGTTCCTGCTCGGAGAAGTATTCGGCAGCCGGGATATTGTCAAGCAATACCTGGGTCAACAGAATGGCCTGCACCTGATCTTCCTGTTTGAGACTTTATATTTCAAGTTTAAAGCTTCCTGGTTCAGACAGATCCTTCAGGCCTTTGAATCGGAACTGCCGGCACCTTTTATGCCTACCTGGGTCATGGGTAATCACGATATCTACCGGTATATGCGGCGCATCGGCAATGACCTGACCAAGGCGCGTATCCTGGCATTGATACAACTGACTGTAAGAGCTGTTCCCACCCTTTATTACGGAGAGGAGATCGGTATGAAAAATGCGGATATACCGAGAAATGAAGCTAAAGATCCGCTGGCAGAAGTTTTCAGATGGATCCCGGGCTTTATTCTTTCGCTGATGCCGGTGAGCATCAACCGGGATGTATGCCGCACGCCTATGCAATGGGACAGCAGCACCTACGGAGGGTTTTCGGAGGTTGCGTCCTGGTTGCCGCTGAGCGGTGATGCAGGTAACAGAAATGTTGAGAAGATGCAACGTGAGCAACATTCTTTATTTCACTGGTATAAAGAACTGTTGGCCCTGCGGAAAAAGTATCCGGCATTGCAAGCGGGCAATTTTAAATGGATTGAAAATGTACCTTCCTCCATACTGGCTTATGAAAGAAAATACCAGGGACAAATCATCAGGATCCGGATCAATTTTTCCGGCAAAATGATAAAGATCCCTGCCAAAGAACACCTGATCGCTGCATCTGATGTTAAAGTGCAGCTCAAAGATGCCGTGATCAGTTTACCGGCTTACAGCGGCGCGATAACAGAACAAAAACAAAAAATCTGACCGCTAACATTGATAACTGTTGCACAACTCATTTTAAAGTGTAGATACTCAAAAATCCACTTCATTAAGAGGCTCTTTTTCTATTCAAGGCTAAAATTGGTCTATTATGCTCAATTTTATGAGAGCAAAATATTCCTTTCGGTATCCTCCTAATTTGGGCTAATATTTTAGGTGGTTTTCGACTAAATTGGAAATATTTTTTTCAAATTATAGCATAGCGCTGCCATTAGAACGTGTTTATTGGGCTTGTTTCATCTCTCTTGTATTGACCCATTTCATATTGTTGTGGTTGATCAGCGTGCCGAGAACCGGTTCACCGTGCTGCTCCTGCGCCTGGTCAGAAAGCGGGTGTAGTTTTTGCCCCGGTTGAGCTTCTCATGCCTCTTGTCGTAGAGCGGTTTGTGGAGGCTGAACCCGCTATTTTCTTCCAATGTAATTATACATAACCTTTGTACATTCCTTACAACGACCAGAACGGGCGCTTTTTATTCACACGGTCAAGTCATCTGTTCTTAGTAAATTGGACGTTGTGCAACAAGTACATGTATTGGCAAAATGGCCGGTTAACGGCTAAGTTCAACATCAGTAGTTTCATCACCGCAAAAGCAAATTTTATTATCTTTTCTTATAATTTATCAAATAGCATTCGGCTTTTGCAATGTTGTCTACACCGAACCTTTCACCTTCGATTTTCACTTTCTGTCCAACGGCGATACCACTTTGGCAAGTGATGTATTCGTGACTTTTGTATAAAGTTGCGTGGTACGGATGTCGTTGTGTCCCAATAATTTCTGTATAAAACTGATGTCCGTACCGTATTCCAGAAGATGCGTAGCATAGCTGTGACGCAATCCGTGAATACCGATTTGCTTATTGATTTTAGCCTTTTTCATCGCATCTTTGAATACCATTTGGACACTGCGAGCGCTATATTGACCACCGTATTACCCTTCAAAAAGATAATTTTTCTGGTAGTATTGCTCGTAATACTTCCGCAGGTCATCCGGCACCGAATGTGGCAGGTTTACATAACGGTCTTTTTTGCCTTTCCCTCTGCGAATGGCAACCTTCATATCCCGGCTGTCTATGTCTGCGATTTTGAGGTTTACGATTTCGCTCACGCGCAATCCCATCCCGTAACACAATTGCAAAATAAGGCGGTGCTTGTTGTTTCCTGTCACGGCAAACAACTTTTTCACTTCGTCAGCATTCAGGGATTTGGGCAGCAGCAACGGTCTTTTTGGACGAGGAATGTCGAAAAACATTTTTTCCCGATGCAATACTTTTTCAAAATAAAACTTAACGGCATTGATACGGCTATGAATTTGGTTTTCGGACAAATGCAATTCTTTATGGCAATACAAAAAATAGCTTTGCAGCTTCTCGGCGGTAAGATTTTGCACAGGAAAAGTCTTTAAGACATACAGCAATTGGGCAAATTCTATGGAATAGGTACAGACAGTATTTATAGAATAGCCTTTGAGCGTAAGAATGTTCTGATATTTTTGAAATTCGGGCATATTGGTTTCCGGGATTTTTGTCAGCACGTCTTTTCCGACGATGTCGGCTTGCAATCCGCAAAGGCTCCTGTTGTGCAGGTTATCGGCGATGTACCACGCTTTTTGGGATGCAGACCAACAGGCTTTGGCATGTTACCGTAACATTTCGATTAATGACTTATCATAATCAAAACGCAGCCAGATTACTTTTTTATCCCGATGAGTTCCCAAAGCCATATTAAAAAGGACAGAGTTTAAAATCTAATTTCGCATTTTTAATATCCATAACATTTATATTTTTAATATATAATAAGATGACAAAATTTTATTTATTGAAATACAGACGATTAAAAAAATAAATGTTAATTGAAATAGTTTCATATATTTACGTGTTATGCGAGATTATGCACAGCGGTCGGGCAATGGGACAGACCACAACAGACTTTACAACTTAGACTATTTACGAGGACTTGCAGCTTTTGGAATAATGATTTACCATTATCTGACTTGGACTTTGGGTAAGTTTTCGGCTGACACATTTATGGGAAGACTTGGTATTTATGGTGTTTCCATTTTTTATGTTTTAAGCGGACTGACACTTTACTACGTTTATTACGACAAGATGAAGCCGTCCAAGCAAGACATTTTTTCTTTTTTCAAAAAACGGATTTTCAGGATATTTCCATTGCTTTGGCTTGTAACGCTTACAGCTATACTCTTATCCAGAAAAATGCCCGACTTGACCAACCTGTTTCTTAATTTGACAGGACTATTCGGGTTTGTTCGGTGGGACAAATATTTTTCAGCAGGAATTTGGTCAATAGGAAACGAACTGGTGTTTTACGTTTTCTTTCCGCTTTTTATTTTATTCATAAAACGGTTCAAGCCGTTAATGATAGTATTGTCTTTGGTTCTTTTCGCATTGTATCTCTATTTCGCATTTGTGAAACTAAATCCCGACTTGACACTCAGCGAACAATGGAAAAATTATGTAAATCCGCTCAATCAGGCTTTTCTGTTTCTTGGTGGCTTTCTAATCGGCTTCTTCTTTCACGCCACAAAAATCAAAAATTCAGTTATCCTTTCGTTACTACTATTGGCATTTACAGCGTTTACATTTTATCCTGCGACAGGAAACACAATCAGCATAGTTACGGGAGCTAACAGACTTATTTTTACGGCTTGTTGTTTCTTAATCTGTATCTGTTTTTATAAGTTGACATTGAAGTTCCCAACATTCATACACAAGCCACTGACACTTTTAGGCGAAGCAAGTTATTCCGTTTATCTTCTTCACCCAATTATTTGGACATTGACAGGTATCGCTACGGGACTTTTCAGCAAATATATTTTATATTTTCCCGTGTCGGCAAGACTGATTTTTTCGGTTTTACTGACACTAATAATTAGCTACTTCGTGTATCAATATTTTGAAAAATATTTTATGAAACTTGGACGAACGACAAAAAATAACCCCGCATAACATCAGGTTGGCGTAATGGCGGGTTAACGGCTCCCATTGGACATTTGTGCAAGGTTCAACATTCGTAATTCTATTGAACTTTTGTGCTAAAAATCCCCGCCTTCTGCAATACCCAAACCGTTATGGGGCAAGTTTGCCGACCCACATCACCGACAGAAAGAAATGAAATTTGATAAGCATTTTCCGACTGACAAATTAAAGAACTATATTAAATACTTTGTGGTATCGGAGAATGACGCTGAAAGCGAATACAAAGTTTTCCCTTCATTTGGTCTGGTTATTGGTTTTCAATACAAAGGACAACTTGCCACCATAAAAGAAAATACAGTAAGTAAACTGACTTCGGCAGGAATAACAGGAATTACTGACGGCTACAAAGTCTTTAAAAATTCGCCTGACATTGGAACGATTTTAGTTTACTTTACTGAAATTGGCTTTACACATTTTGCTTCGCATCCTGCAAATGAATTATTCAATTTAAGCCTTTCACTTGACGACATTTTTGACAAAAACAGCATAATAGAAGTTGAGGAAAAATTAGCAATTGCCAACACAGACAAACTTCGGATAAAAATCGTTGAGCAGTTTTTCGTATCCCAGCTCAAAGATATTCAAACAGACAAATTAATAGTTGAAGCCGTTAAACTCATTTACCAAAGTAAAGGAACTATCCGCATAAAAGAACTGAACGAAAAGTTATTTATAAGCCAAAGTCCATTTGAAAAGCGGTTTAGAAAAGTGGTTGGAACAACAGCCAAAAAATTTGCTTCCATTGTTCGCTTCAACACAGTTCTTGACAATCTGAACGAAACCAAAACGCTGACTGAAATCTGTTACGAAAACAATTTTTTCGACCAAGCCCATTTTATCAAAGACTTCAAACAATTTACAGGCGACACTCCCGAAAATTTCAAACGCTTCTTGTAGAAAAACGATTTTTTACAATTACAGGGTTTTTCATCATCGCATCTTTGCATCGTAATCTTAATGCAAGACAAATGGTAAAATTAATTCTAGAGATGACAATCATACTATCAGGTTTGAGCATTATGGTTGTGTGTAATTCAACAAATCGTTTAACAATTAAAAATCAGGAAAAATGTTTACAGTAGAACAAATCAAAGCAGCTCACAGCAAAGTAAAATCGGGTGCGGACTTCCCTTCTTACATCGAAGAAATCAAGTCACTAGGTGTTACTCATTATGAAGCATACGTAACAGACGGGCATATTGACTACCACGGTGTTAACGACTATACGGCAAAAGTTCCTGCGAAGTATGAACCTTTAGTAATTGCTGACACTGCAAAAAGTGAAGAATTTAAAGCAGAGTTAATTGCACACCAACAAGGTAAAACTGATTTCTTAACCTTCATAAAAATGTGTGCAACTTTTGGCATTGAAAAATGGGCAATCTGTATGGACAAGATGACTTGCACTTATTTCGACAAAGCAGGGAATGAAATTCTGTTGGAACAGATACCACAATAAAAACTGCCTATAACAGCGGTTCTGCGTCAGGCGGGTCGAACACACTTTTTCGTAAATTTGGGCTTTGTCGCTCGCTCGGACTTTTCGTGCCGAAAACCCCGCCCGAACGCCAAGCCCCGGAACGTTGGTGGCAAATAAAACAAACGACATCGACCAACCGGGAAAGCTGAAAACCAATTTAGAGTAAGCAAAATTAAACGAACAAATAAAAATTATGATTGGAAAATTGGTAATAAATTCAGACAAAACAGTTACAATTGAAACTGAAACTGAACTAATAAAATATCAATTAGCTTCATTTGGAGCAAGACTTGGAGCTAGATTAATTGATGTTTTAATAATAATAATTCCAAACTCTTTTATTCCAATAATACCTGCTTGGCTTTACTGGAGTTTGCAACAAAGCGGCAAAAGCCAATCTACAATTGGACAGAATGCTCTTGGTATAAAAACATTAAGTTTGGACGGCTCAAAAATTTCATTTGGACAAGCTACAGGAAGATTTTTGGGGAATTTCTTAAACATTCTAACTTTTTTTATTGGTTACATAATGTTTTTCTTCAACAATAAGAATCAGTGTTTACACGATAATTTATCAGGTTGCATTGTTGTGAAAGAAATTGAGAGAACACCTAAATTTGGACTTAGTGAATAATATACCAGCCACCAACAAGGTATTACCAAAAGCGGGGCTGAAATGGCTTCGATTGAGCATTTGTGTAAAGTTCAACATTTGTTCTCCGATTGAACTTTTGTGCTAAAAATCCCCGCCTTCGGCAATACCCAAACCGTTACCTGCAACCCGTGACGACCGCGCAGACCTGAAACTGACTGCAAAAAACGAACAAACAAAAAATGAGTGAATTAACAGAAATGCAACAACGATACTTGCAGAACTTGCAAGAAGAGAAAGAAAAAGAGTTAGCTGAAAATGCAGACTTGATAAAATCTTTCAAAGAGTTCAGTGCGAGTAAAGGAGTTGTATTAACAGACGAGAATTTCAAATATCTTCAGACAATTGGTATCGTAGCAAGCTATCCTAATATCGTTGCAAAAATTTGCCCCGACATTGTGAAAGATAAAGAAGGACTTTTAAACTTTAATACCCTAACATCAAAGTTTGAAAGACGACCCCAAATAACTGGGTATTTGTATGCCGACAATTTTATGCTTATGGCTCATCCTTTTTTTAGACGAGGACATCACGGCATAAATAATTTCTCTCCACGTTTTGTTGAGTTATTTTGGCGTTCAAATCACAGCAACATTGACCCTTACATTGCACTTGACTTTGATAGAGTGCGAATAAATGTGAGCAATCAATCATACATGGAATTTGACACGTGGTTTGGTGCTAAGTTCAACAAAGACATCAGCAAAATAGATGACGGCATTGTAAAACTCAGACCACCATCTGACATTGATGATTTTATAAACTCGTTTTGTTTCGCTAACGCTTATTCACTTGACATCAAGTGGCAAACCAAGAACGGAATTAAATCCTTTCAAGCCGAAGAGTTTAAGACAGACCAAAACAAAATAACAAAAGACGGTTTGGATTATATTCCAGCACGATACATTCATGCAGAATTTGATTTAGAGAAAAATGTATTTCGTCATTTTGACGGAGCAATTCACCTTTACACTCTTGACGAGTATTACACAAGAAGGGACGTTGATTTTAACTACAATTCAAAAAACAGCCACCAAATAAAAACAGCTTCTGAAAAGCTTTTTAAAATGAACGGAAATGTAAGTGTTGACACTTGGATAGAATTTTCCAGCCATTTCATGACAGCTAATCCTTTAGTTATAGAATACTTTGAAGGAAAATATCCTGACAACGTTATTCAAACATTAGAGGCAGTGCGTAAAAACAAAGACAAAAATGGAAATCCTAACTAATCAAAATCCGTGCGGACATTGGACTAATTATCTTGGGAGAGACAATCGGGCAGCAGGTAATACACGTTTGGCACAATGGGGATGACTTCGTTAATTGAAAGCTGGTGCTTCTATTTTAAATTCGTGTTTGCTGACAGTTTAGTTTTCCAAAATCCGCCACTACGCCAAGCCCCGGAACGTTATGGGGCAAGTTTAAGACAAACCGCACTCAAATAGGAAAAGTAAATGAAAACAAGAATACCAGTTAAAACTTTTCTTCTCATCGCATTAAGTTTCTTAACTTATTATATTTTCTTTCTGAACTTTCAGACAATAAAGAGTGAACTTGATAAAGTAACCCAACAAGGACTAATAAGTTATATTTTAACATATATGCTAATTGGTATTCCTATCTTTGCCGGGACATTTTTCATAGATAAAAAGACGGCCATTTTAAAAAGTCTTGGACTATCAAAAAACATTCTGACAGGATTTTGGACGAGTATTTTATTCACTTTACCGATGTTTTTGGGCGGGTTGTTATTTTTCCGGTTCAACCCCAAAATTGAACTTGAAAATTTAATAGCAGGAACTCTTGTTGCAGGACTTATAGAAGAGTTATATTTCAGAGGCTTTTTATTTGGACAACTGTTCAAAAAAACAAATTTGGGGTTTATCCCTTCCATATTTTTGGGTGCATTAATTTTTGCTTTCGGACATTTATATCAAAGTCAAAACATAAGCGAATTAGTCGGAATTTTTGCAATAACTTTCTTTGGCGCTGTCTTTTTTGCCTGGCTGTATGTTGAATGGAATTATAATTTATGGGTTTCAATTTTGACACATACATTAATGAACCTTTCGTGGCATCTTTTTGAAATAGACAATTCTGCATTAGGCGATACAAAGGCCAATGTTTTTCGGGGATTGACAATTTTAACCGCAATAGCATTTACAATCTTATATAAGAAGCATAACCATCAGAAACTAACAATAAACAGACAAACATTAATGCTGAAAAGGGAAACCCGCCCATAACAAGGGTTTGGTGTCAGGCGGGCTGACGTTCAAGCGTGAAAGTTCCTGCGGACTTTCCCGCCCGAACGCCAAGCCCTGAACCGTTAGCGGCAAGTTTAACGCACCGCACAACCGACACTGCTAAAATTAATGGACGATATAAAAACTGACAATGCCATCAATAACACTTAACGAAATCGTAGACGCTTTCATTTTCTCAAAGCCGACATTGAAAATGAAGGAGATTAAGGACTATGTATTTAAACAACGAGGCAACACTTACCAAGGGTATGCAAGTCGTTATTCATTTGACCAGACAATTCAAAAGAATGTTGAGAAGCGTTGTCCATCACGAGAGGGCTTTACCGGTGAACATGTATTTGACTTGGTTTACACCGGGACATACAAACTTGCCAACCCCGACTATTATGCAACGCGAAGAATAGCCAACGCTGACGAATATCTTTTACGCAACATTGGACAGACAAATACCACGGACTTAGAAATCACGACAAGAAATCTTCGTGAGGTAAACATCATTCAGCGAAACCAAAATCTTGTAGCTGCTCTCAAAAATCTCTACGACAACAAATGCCAACTGTGTGGGACTAAGTTGAAAATCTCTGACAACAAGTTTTACTCAGAGGTTCATCACATCATTCCGTTGGGACAACCGCACAACGGACCAGACAAATCTTCAAACATGATGGTTGTTTGCCCAAATTGTCATGTTCAACTTGACTTTAAAGCAATCAAACTTTCAAAAGACAAAATAACTTTCAAAACACCACATGACATTGACGACAAAAACATTGAGTATGCAAACTCTTAACTTTTACGGACAAAGTATTTGCAAACTTCAAACTGACCGTCTTCGGACGGACAGAAAACCAGCCGCTAACACGGGTTTTGCGTCAGGCGGGGTGACGCCAAGCCCCGAACCGTTAGCAGCAACCGCAGACCAACACGATAGAATATGGGAACTCATTTTTACATACCAACAGAAAGACCATTGACTGATGCTGTACAGATTTTCTGGCAGGAAAACAGAGACAACGCCAATTTCAGACAAGAAATCATTGTGCCCAAGGGGATTGTTGAAATCGTCTTCAACTTCTTTCCCGAAATGATATTCAACAGTAAATTTTGCGAGAAAAATTTCATAATTCCCAGATGCTTCATACAAGGGTATCATAATAGCCCTATCAAATTAGACTTGCCTGACAACCAATTTCTTTTTGGTGTGGTTTTGCATACGGCTGCTACTAAACATATCCTGCAAGTTCCGGCAGGCGAATTTGCAAGGCAATGTATTGATTTAACGTTGGTGGATGCTTCGTTCTGTTCATTATGGCATCAGCTCGCAGAGAAAAAAACGTTCAGCGAAAAGGTAGCTCATTTTTCAGACTGGTTGACAAAACGCCTGTCTTGCTTGTCTCCTCGTGAACAAGCATTGAATGAGCTGTTTACCCTAAAAACAGATAACCGTCTATCCGTTTCCAACATATCGGAATGGCTCTGTTATTCACCCCGACATCTTTCCAGAGTGCTTTTTGAACTAACAGGAATGAACACCGAGCAAACCCTGCTTTATTTAAAATATCTGAAAGCCGTTAACCTTATACACCATTCCGGTTTATCACTTACGCAAATTGCCTACGCCTGTGAGTTTTCCGACCAGTCGCATTTCATTAAGTCTTTCAAATCGTTTACAACACAAACGCCTAACGAGTACCGGAATAAAAAAAGCAATATACCGGGACACTATTTTGAGAATGTCCGTTAAATACAATTTCACTAAATATAACCTTGACATCTTTGCTGTAAAATGCTGGATTTGAACAGTAGATACAATGTATGAAAAAGGTTTATAAAATAGTACTTGGTATTCTCGCTTTCATTTTTACTGGAATTGGTCTTATAGGTACTTATATCAAAGCATTTCTGCCAGACGTTGGCGAGCCAATAGAAGTAAAAATTGAACAAACACCCGAACGAATAGAACGTGGACGTTATCTTGCCCACAATGTTGCGGTGTGTATGGATTGTCATAGCTCCCGTGACTGGTCTGAATTTGCCGGACCATTATCTGGTAATCTCGGTGGAGGAGGCGAAATATTCGGAAAGAAAATGGGGTTTCCGGGAACCATTTATGCATCCAATATTACACCATACAGCTTAGAAAACTGGACTGATGGTGAAATTTTCAGGGCTATCACAACTGGTGTTAACAAAAGAGGTAAAGCGCTCTCCCCCATAATGCCTTATCACAATTATGGTAAAATGGACAAAGAGGATATTTACAGTATCATCGCTTATATCAGAACACTTGACCCCATCAAAAACAATACACCAGAACGTAAACTGGATTTTCCATTGAACTTCATCGTAAACACAATGCCCCAAAAAGCAGAACTTAAAACAAAGCCTAATAAGAATGACCAATTGGCTTATGGTGCGTATCTGGTCAATGCAGCAGGTTGTGTGGGTTGTCACAGTAAAACAGATAAGGGTACAATCATTAAAGGTTCAGAATTTGGCGGAGGTATGGAGTTTAAACAGCAGGGTGGTATTGTACGCTCGCCCAATATCACTCCCGATAAAGAAACAGGCATAGGGAATTGGACAAAAGAAGCGTTTGTACAGCGTTTCAGAGTGTATGCAGACAGCAGTTACAAATCACCGAAATACACAAAAGATGATTTGAACAGTCCGATGCCTTGGCATATGTATTCGGGTATGAAGAAAGAAGATTTAGAAGCGATATACACTTACCTGCAAAGTTTAACACCGATTAACAACGCTGTAATCAGGTACGAGAAAAAGAAGTAAAATGAAAAGAGAAATACTCAAAATCGACAAAAACGGCGAGACATTGATAATTACTAAATCTACTCTTGAAACAAACGGTGCAATAACCGAATTTGAAGGTATGGAGGAGCCGGGCATAGGACCGCCTATGCATATCCACTTCAAACAACAAGAAATGGTTCGGGTAACAAAAGGTAAAATGCGTGTGAAAACTTTATCGAAAGAGTTTTCACTTACAGAAGGACAAGAATATGTTTTTGCTGCCGGCGAAGCACATCGATTTTGGAATGAAGGCGACCAAAGGCTCCATTATTCAGGATATGTAAAACCTTCTAATAACTACGAATATTTTATAAAGCATATTTATCAATCATCCAACGAAGCAAAAGATGACAAGCCAAGTCCGTTTGATGCAGCATTTCTGTTGACAAAATATAAATCGGAGATGGATATGCTTGTAATACCAAAACCTGTTAAACGGATTGTATTTCCAATTCTACTGGCTATTGGTAAATTGACAGGCAAGTTTAAGAAATTTTCAGACGCACCTCCTCCGGTTAAATAAATACAAACCGTCAACTCTAATCTTACAAGAAACAGTTTTACCATATTTGTCTGCCTTTACGTTTATTTCCATAGACACTTTTGAGCTTCTTACATCACTGCACTTACGGACAGTGCAAATTCTTTTTAGTTACCTGTCAAGATGGATGTTCAATCTTCGATAAAAATTATCAACAGAAACCAGCTCTTCCAAACCGGGCTAGTAAAATAAACTCGGCGTAAATTTCTTGCGTCCTTGCATACATTTATATATACAAAAATTGTAATTCATATAATATAAATCATAAATATTTTAAACTGTTTGAGTTGTGCAACAAGCACAAAGTATTGCTCAAAGCGGGACTGAATGGCTTCGACTGGGGATTTGTGCGAACTCCAACATACCTGGCTGAATAAACAACGAACCACCAACAGGCATTTTTTTATTTTACTGAGAATAAGTAAAAAAATTTGAGCCTTTCAGCAATGTTGTTGAAAGGCTTTTTATCCTGTAAACAAATGAAGATTAGTATGATCTTAAAAGAAAAATATACCCTCTGAATGGGATTGAAAATCCTCCGAAAAACATTCTGGATAACAATAAACGCTGCTTTAAAATCCGGGTTAGATTCTATAACCGCGTAACTTTTGCACGCTTCCATAAACAGCAGGAATTATCCAGCATTATCAGGCTTTTTTGATGAAGTACATCAGTGAAAAATTGAGCTAAATGTGTAATTTGTGTGTTCAGTATTTAATATTTATTTAACCACCTGTCTACCATGTCTCAACCTTCTACACCTGTCAGAAACGAAGAGATAGCGAAGCTATCCCACAATGATTCCAGAAGAAGATTTCTCAAATCCGGTGCGATCATCACAGCAGGACTTACCTTCCAATGGTTAAGCGGCTGTTCAAAATCAGAACAGGATCTGGGCTCCATCTGGGAAGAACTTGCCTCCAATTTAGAAGGCACCTTATTAAAACCGAGTTCGCCGGATTTCAAACAAAAAGCTACACCGTGGGCTTTACAGTATGCCAACAGGGTTCCGCAAGGTATAGCTTTATGCGTCAGCGAAGCAGATATTTCCAACTGCATCCTGTGGGCAAAAAGACATAAGATTCCTTTTGTCGCCAGGAGCGGCGGCCACTCCTATGCCGGATACTCTACCACGACCGGGCTGATCATCGATGTTTCTTCCATGACCAACATCGAACCCCTGGGCGGGGGCCTGATCCGGGTGAGCGCAGGAGCAAGGAATAAAAACGTTTTCAAAGAAGGAAAAGCCCGCGGCATTGCCATCACACACGGAAGATGCTTTGAAGTAGGCGTTGCCGGGCTTGTGCTCGGCGGAGGTATCGGCTTCGACATGCGTAAGAACGGCTATACCTGTGACAAGCTGGTAGAAACCAGAGTCGTATTGGCAGACGGCAGCATCGTCACCTGCAATGAGAACGAAAATGCAGACCTTTTCTGGGCCTGCAGAGGTGCCGGAGGCGGTAATTTCGGCATTCATACCTCCTTCACGTTCAAAACCTTTGACGTAGGCAACATCACTATGTTCAACATCAAATGGAAAGAGCAGATACCTGAAGTATTTGCAGCTGTACAGGAAATGATCAAAAATGCGCCGGATACTTTCGGCCTGAAGCTCAGCATCAGCGCTGTCAAAGAATTTGACAAAAGCGTGCTGACGCTTTCCCTGCTCGGACAACTGGCCGGCCCTGACAATGAGCTGAATGCCCTTCTGGCACCGGTATTGGCGATTCATGAGCCTTCAGAGAAAACCATCAAGTATTTACCTTACTGGGATGCACAGGAAGAGATCTCCGAAGAAGGTGCTCCGGAATATGCCCACGAAAGATCCAGGTTTGTTCAGGGAGAAATCTCAGAAGCTGCTTTTCAAACCATCATCAGCAACCTGGAAGCATGGCCGGGCACCAGCAAAGCCGCTACCTGGAAGTATTTCCTCTTAGGCGGTGAGATCGATAAAAAAGCGCCGGCAGATATGGCTTTTGTGCACAGAGGTTATACCATGCTTTCCAGTGTAGAGCTGGAATGGACCAAAACAGACAGCAACTCAACAATCACTACCAATGAAGCCTGGCTGGACAAATTCCACAACCAGATGGAAGCTTATACTTCTTCCTACTGCTATCAGAACTTTATCGACCCTGACCAGAAAGATTATCTGAATGCTTATTACGGACAAAACCTGGGCAAGCTCCAGGAAGTCAAGCGCAAATACGATCCGGAAAATCTCTTCCGTTACCCTCAGTCTATACCACTATAAGAGGTTTTAAAATATAAAACGGAGAAGGCTGCCAACCGGCAGCCTTTCTTTATTTTCTGTATCAACACTTTTACCGGATGGACATGAGCCGCTCGCTGTCCAGCTTCACAGCAATCGCCAGCATGGTCGAGAATGACAATAAGGAAGACCCTCCATAGCTGATGAATGGCAATGGGATACCTATCACGGGTAGCAAACCGATCGTCATCCCTATATTGACCATGAAGTGCATGAAAATAATCGAAGCAATAGAATAAATATACACCCGGCTATAAGCAGATCTTTGCCGGTCGGCTATCTGTATGAGCCGCTGCAGGAGCACCACAAACAGACCGATCAGCACGCAGGAGCCAAAGAAGCCCCATTCTTCTCCGATCGAACAAAAGATAAAGTCGGTTGTCATTTCCGGTACGAAGTCATACCGCGTCTGTGTACCCTGTAGAAATCCCTTACCGAACGGACCACCCGAACCGATCGCAATCTTCGACTGTTCAAGGTTGTACCCTACGCCTTTATTGTCTTCCAGCTTACCTAAGATGATATTGATACGGTCCTGCTGGTGTGGCTTTAATATGGAATGGAAGGCCGTATCCACAGCAATAATGTACCCGATAGACATCAGCATGATCCCCACGATCAATGCAACTACCGTACGTTCGCGGGGCAGCACGACATAAATATAGGTCAGGATCAGTGCAAAAAGCACCACTACTATTCCTATCAGCAGGAATTTATCTACAGCCAGCGCAAGCAGGGAGATCGCTACCATGTATAGCCCGAAATAAATCACCCAGTTACTCAATCCTTCTTTATTGAAGACCATGATAAAGCTCAGGAATACGAGTGCGGAACCGGCGTCACCCTGTAACAAGACTATAAGCAGCGGGACAGCCACGATACCGGAAGCTATCATGCGCTGTTTCATGTTATTGAAGCGCACCTGCGGCGTGTCCAGGTATTTGGACAGCGCCATCGCGGTAGCCAGCTTGGCAAACTCCGAGGGTTGTAGCTTGAAAAATCCCAGATCCACCCAGTTCAGATTACCTTTAGTAGCCGAACCTATGATGAATACGGATAAGAGCATGAGCATGACCGCTCCGTAAATGATGTACGACAGGTTCATCAGCAACAGCCGGTCAAAACCCAGGATAATGAAAAAGATCAGCCCCGAGACACCCATCCACAGCAATTGCTTTCCGTGGTTGGTAGCCAGGTTAAAGGGTTCAAATACCCCGTCATATTGGGTAGCGAAGATAGCCGTCCACCCAATTGTCATCAGCAACAGATATACAATGATCAGCGTAGAATCATATTGTTGACTGTTGCGGCTGCTGTGCTGTCCTTCTTTTCCCATATTAGATTGGCATTTAACATCCTTTCCTGCATCGGCAGTCGGCTGGTGGCTATGGTATCATTAAAATATTTTTCAATCATCAGAGAGGCGATCGGACCTGCATAAGTGGCTCCGAAACCTGAGTTTTCAACTACTACGGCAATCGCAATTTTAGGATGATCCAGCGGAGCATACGCCACAAACATAGAATGGTCTTTACCATGCGGGTTCTGCGCTGTTCCGGTCTTACCTGCAAATTCAAAATCCTTAGACTGCAGCCTGTGTCCTGTTCCGCTCCTGACTGTCTCAGCCAGCGCTTCTTTTATCCAGGGAAAGAAATATTCGGGAATACCGACACTGTGCTTCTCAGTACGGGGCTGATAGATCTTTTTATCCTTGACAAAGTATTTCAGCAACCGCGGCGTATAATATGTCCCGTCATTGGAGATCGTGGCAATCATATTAGCCATCTGCAAAGGCGTGGCCAGCACTTCTCCCTGCCCGATCGCAACAGATATGATCGTATTCGCTTTCCAGCGGTTTCTGCCATATATCTTATTGTAGTATTCCGGAGAAGGAACATTTCCCTTTTTCTCTCCGGCCAAGTCTATGCCCAGAATATTACCGAAGCCAAAGGCCATGATCCCCTTCCTCCAGCGGGCATACGCCTGCTCCGGTGTTCCCAGTACAGAATCCATCACCATATCCCGGAAGATGGTACAGGAATACGCGTTACAGGATTGCTTCAAAGCAGAGACCACATCCGGCAGGAAATGGCTGCCGTGACAACCTACCCGGACACCGCCGCCGTAATATGCACCGGAACAATGGTAACTCCACTGCGGGTTATGCACTCCGTTATCAAAAGCCACCAGAGTCGCAGGAACTTTAAAGGTAGAGCCCGGCGGATACATCGCAGATATAGGTCTGTTGATGAGCGGCTTGGTCTTATCCTTACTCAACACCATGAAATTGTGCCCGCGGTAACGGCCGGCCAGCAGGTTAGGGTCATATCCCGGGCTGCTGATATACGCCAGGATCTCTCCGGTAGCAGGTTCGATCGCCACTACGGATCCCAGCTTGTTCTGCATCAGCATTTCACCATAAGTCTGCAGCTCTATGTCGAGCGTGGACACCATATCATACCCGGATATAGGCCGGATATCATCGCTTCCCTCCTTGTAAGTACCCTGGATACGGCCTCTCACGTCCATGATCTGGTAGGTAAAACCCTTTTTACCCCTCAGGTAATCCTCATAAAAAGATTCGAGACCGGTAGTACCCACATAATCTCCCAGCTCATAATAGCTGCCGGACTGATCGATCTTATTCTGTGTCACCTCTGCGAGATAACCCAGTACGTGCGCACCACCGCCATAAGGATACCGCCTGATCGTACGGGTGGTATACGTCACTGCAGGAAACTGGAAAAGGTATTCCTGGAACCGGGCAAAGGTAGACTGCTCCACCATCTTGATCACCGGCGCGGGTTTGTTGGGCGAGGAATATTTGATCTCTTCCAGCTTACGGGCCACAAATTCCGGCGTGGTCTTCAGCAATTCACAAAACAACTGGGTATCCAGCGGGAAATGCTTCAGCTGATTAAACTGGATATTGATGTCGTATACCGCATCATTGGAGACGATAACTTTACCATGCCTGTCCAGGATCAGTCCCCTGGAAGGATAGATCGTTACCTTCTTAACTACGTTATTCCTGGCTTGAAGCTTGTAAGTCGGATTTGTAATCTGAAGTGTAAACAGCTTTATAATGAAGACTGCGGCCACTAAGTATACTCCTATTTTAAGCAGACCTGAGCCATTACCTACGCCATTCATGTCCTGGATTTCCTTTTTCTTTCTGTTGCCGAAAACAATAGCGTCAATAACCAAATGGTAAATACAGAGATAGCCGTACCACTGATAATCCTGATCACTGTATACATAAAGTTAGAGAAAGAAAAGCGTTCTATGAAATAATATGCTGTCTGGTGCACTAATAATAAAAGGAAAGCATACAGCAGGAACCATTTCACCCCTCTTTCTTCTACTGTCGGCAGTGCGTTCTTGTCATAACCTGCCGTAGGAGCCAGCAAATCCAGCACCGGTCCCCGGGCAAAAGCCATCAACGTCAGCGCTGCCGCGTGAAAACCGCCGTTACCGGTGAAAAAGTCCAGGATATAGCCTACCAGGAACGCTATGACGAGCACCGCAGCTTTCGGCAGGTTGATCGGAAGCAACATGATCAGCAAAGGATACACCATTACACTGCCAAAACCCGTAATATGGATCAGGTCAAATACAAATATCTGACCTAATAATAAGCCTATGAACAACAAAGTCGCCTGTATGAGGATTCTGGCTGACATAATTTACGGTAGGATTGCAGGATTTACAATGTTCCTTAACGAATCTATCTGGGGTTTATCTTTGCTTTGTACGACATATACATAATCTACCTTGTCCATTTCAACAGAGAGCACCACATCTATGTAGAGAAAGCTGGTGGACGGATCCTGGCTCACTTCGGTAACAATAGCCGCCGGAATATCCGGCGGGAAGAAATTACTGTAACCAGCGGTCACAAAAGTATCCCCTACTGCTACGGCATTGGTCTTGCTTACGTTGTCCACGCTCAATCTCAATGGGTTGGAGCCATCCCAGGTCAGGTTTCCGAAGGCACCTGAATTCTTGTGCTTAACGCTGATCCGGGACTTGGTACTGATCACCGACATCGCCATTGCAAAATCCCTGGACACATGCGTGATGATACCTATCACCCCGTTGGCGGTAATGATACCCTGACCTTTGGCGATATTGTCCTGCTCCCCTTTATTGATCATGAGATAATTGACTGTTTCTGTGATATTGTTGTCAATTACTTTAGCCACTACATAATTGAAGGAAGCTACATCTGATTCCCGCGGCAGGGTTGTATCGGCCGGATAATTACTGACATATGTCAGCCGGGCCAGCAATGCAGCATTTTCTTCTGCCAGTCTCTTATTTTCCGATTTCATTCCGAAAAATTCAGCGATTCCCGTACGGATAGCCAGCACCCGGCCGGATACTGCTGCGGAAGTGTTAGAGACAACGGAGTCCTGGTATTGGTTATGTTTCCTGATGGACGAAATAGCCAGTCCTTCCAGAATCAAAAGGATGATGACCAAGTGGAATCGTTCCAGCAGAAAAAATAGATTCCGCATCTACCAATTAAGTCAATAAGAATGTATACCTGTGACGGTTTTTCAACGCCAGTCCTGTTCCTCTTACTACAGCTCTGAGCGGATCATCTGCAACCTGGACAGGCAGCTTGGTCTTGGCGCTGATCCGTTTATCCAATCCTCTGAGCAAGGCTCCGCCACCTGTGAGGTACAAACCTTTCTGATAAATATCAGACGCCAGTTCCGGTGGTGTGCTTTCCAGCGCTTTCATCACCCCTTCTTCGATCTTGCTGATGGATTTGTCCAGTGCACCTGCGATCTCCGTGTAGGTAACGATCACCTGCTTAGGAATACCTGTCAGCAGGTCACGACCGTGCACAGGAAAATCTTCCGGCGGGTTTTCCAGGTCCTGGATAGCAGCACCTACGTGTATTTTGATCTGTTCTGCAGTCCGCTCTCCGATCAGGATATTGTGTTGTCTTTTTACGTACTCGATGATGTCAGAGGTAAATTCGTCTCCGGCTACACGAATGGACTGATCTGTAACGATACCCGAAAGTGCAATCACCGCGATCTCTGTCGTACCGCCGCCGATATCAATGATCATGTGTCCTTCCGGCTGCTCTACGTCCAGACCGATCCCCAGTGCCGCGGCCATTGGTTCCTGTACCAGGTAGCGCTCCCGCGCATTGGCATGTTCTGCAGAATCGATCACGGCGCGTTTCTCCACCTGTGTACATCCTGACGGAACACAGATCACCATGGTCAGAGAGGGTTTAAACCAACGATTATTTTCGTTGATCATAGAGATGAATCCCCTGATCATGGCTTCTGCAGCTTTAAAGTCCGCAATCACACCGTCTTTAAGCGGTCTGATGGTCTCTATATCTGCGTGTGTTTTCTCGTGCATCATCATAGCCCTTTTCCCAACAGCTATAACGTTCTCTGTGCGTCTGTCGATAGCCACGATCGATGGTTCGTCCACTACCACCTGATCTTTATAGATAATCAGCGTATTGGCTGTACCTAAATCGATAGCTATCTCTTTATTAAGGAAGCTAAATAATCCCATTTATGATTGTATACTTTTAGTAGTAATGCAGAAATATAAAGGTAAGTTTTAAAGATACCTAATCCATCAAATTTCTACATAAAAATTAATGTTTAAAATGTCTAACTCCTGTGAAAACCATGGCTAAACCATGTTGATCACAATAGTCCACAGAAGCCTGATCCTTGATAGAGCCGCCCGGTTGTACTACTGCTGTGATGCCTGCATTTCCTGCTATTTCCACGCAATCCGGGAACGGAAAAAACGCATCAGAGGCCATTACCGCACCATTCAGATCAAAGCCGAAGGCTTTTGCTTTCTCTATCGCCTGCCTCAACGCATCCACCCTCGAAGTCTGTCCTGTTCCGCTGGCCAGCAATTGGTTCTCCTTCGCCAGCACAATCGTATTGGACTTGGTATGCTTACACACTTTCAAGGCAAATTCCAGGGCGGTCAATTCAGCGGCTGTCGGCGCTTTCTTTGTCACAGTCTTCATATCTGCTGCCTTTTCAGTAGCCAGATCTTTGTCCTGCACCAGTACACCGTTCAGGATCGTTTTGAACATCTCTTTCGGGAGCGCCACTTCTTTCCTTCTCAGTATGATCCGGTTCTTTTTGGATTGCAATATTTCCAAGGCTGCCTGATCATATTCCGGAGCGATGAGGATCTCCATAAAGAGCTTGTTCAGTTCTTCCGCTACTGCCACATCTACTTTAGCATTGGTGATCACCACGCCGCCAAAAGCAGATACAGGGTCGCAGGACAAAGCATTCAGGTATGCGTCCTTAGCAGTACCGGCTGTCGCTATACCGCAGGCATTGGTATGTTTGATAATAGCAAAGGTAGGGCCGGCTTCTTCGAACTCGTCGATCAGTCCCACGCAGGCATCTACATCTACCAGGTTGTTATAGGAAAGCTCCTTACCGTGAATTTTCTCGAACATCTTATCCAGGTCTCCGTAGAAAACAGCGGACTGATGCGGATTTTCTCCATATCTCAATACCTGAGAAGGTAAAGTTTCGAATTTCCTGACCGGGGTTGCTGCTTCTGAAGCGCTGACAAACCATTGATTGATGCAGGTATCATAGTGCGAGGATACACCGAAAGCTTCTGCAGCGAACTGCCTTCTGTCCTCGATATCCGTAGCACAGGATTTAGCGGTCAGGATCTCCAGTGTTTTTGCATATTGCTGACGGCTGGAAACGATCAGGGTGTCTTTGAAGTTTTTGGCACCGGCACGGATCAGGGAGATCCCACCGATATCTATTTTTTCAATGATCTCCGCATCGCCTGCACCGGAGGCTACAGTCTCTTCAAACGGATAAAGATCTACAACGACCATATCCAGCGCCGGGATATTGAATTCCGCAGCCTGTGCCAGGTCACCTTCATCATCTCTGCGATATAAGATACCACCGAATACTGCAGGGTGCAATGTTTTCACTCTTCCGCCGAAGATAGACGGATAACCCGTAACGGATTCCACAGGGATCACCGGGATACCGAGGCTTTCCAGGAAGGTCTGAGTGCCGCCGGTAGAATAAAGTGTAACATTATTGGCGTGAAGCAATCTTACGATCGGCTCAAGCCCATCCTTATAATAAACAGAAATGAGTGCAGATTTTATAGTTTTCAAGACGGAAAAAGTTTGACTTAGTAATGTTGGTGCAAAGGTACATTTTTAAGCTCTTCTACACTTCTATACAGACATTTTTATGATGAATTTTAGATTAACAACGCCAGGAAAGCGGACTAATCTCTCATCAATCCCATAGAGATATAATTAATACTGAAAATCAGCATCTTATAAGCTTACATTCCTTTTTCAGGAAAAGAACTCTTTCCGGACCTGCTGTTCTATGACTTCCGGGAAATGCCGGTATTCGAGCGCATGAATTTTAGCGGCGATAGACTCCGGCGTATCTTCTTCCGTCAGTGCAACACCAGCCTGGAAAAGCACCTCTCCTCTGTCATATTCTTCATTGACCAGGTGGATCGTGATGCCGGATTCCGGTTCCTGGTTTTCCTTAACAGCCCTGTGCACATGCATCCCATACATACCTTTGCCACCATATTTGGGCAACAGCGCCGGGTGGATATTGATCAGCCTGTTCGGAAAAGCTTTCACCAAATAACCAGGTACCAGCCAGAGAAAACCTGCCAGCACCACCACCCTTACATTGTGCGCCTGGAGGATATCGAGCAGCTTATTCCCATTGTAAAATTCGTCCCGGTTAGTGATATAAAAAGGCACCCCGGTATCCTTCGCTATGGCCGGAACCCCTGAATCGACCCGGTTGCTGACCAGCAGTGCAACTTCAATGATGTCACTATCTTTGAAAAAATTGATAATATTCCTCGCATTTGAACCTGTTCCCGAAGCAAAAACTGCAATATTTATTTTGTGCGGCATATAACTCGATATCAGCGGTAAAAAAAAGAATTATTAACGTATTTTTACCATTTTAATTTCGTTAACAAAAATGAAAAAGGCGTTAATAACAGGTATTACAGGACAAGACGGAGCATACTTGGCGGAATTGCTCCTCAGCAAAGGGTATGAAGTTCACGGTATCAAAAGAAGAAGTTCATTATTCAACACGGACAGAATCGACCATTTGTACCAGGACCCGCACGTAGATAACAGAAATTTCACCTTACACTATGGTGATCTTTCAGATTCGACCAATCTTATCAGAATCATACAGGACATTCAGCCGGACGAGATCTACAACCTCGGTGCGATGTCTCACGTAAAAGTAAGTTTCGATACTCCTGAATATACTGCCAATGTTGACGCCGTAGGTTCTCTCAGGCTCCTGGAAGCGATCCGGCTGCTCGGGCTGACCCAAAAGACCAAACTCTACCAGGCTTCTACTTCCGAATTGTACGGTAAAGTACAGGAGATTCCGCAGAGTGAAAAAACACCTTTCTACCCGCGCTCTCCTTATGCCGTAGCCAAGATGTACGCCTACTGGATCACTGTCAACTACCGCGAGGCTTACGGGATCTATGCCTGCAACGGTATCCTTTTCAACCACGAATCTCCGCTGAGAGGCGAGACATTCGTGACCAGGAAGATCACCCGCGCCGTATCCCGCATTGCACTGGGTCTCCAGGATAAACTGTATTTAGGCAACCTCAACGCCAAAAGGGACTGGGGCCATGCCAAAGATTATGTAGAAGCCATGTACCTCATTCTGCAGCAGGACGAACCGGATGATTATGTGATCGCTACCGGTAAAACCACCGAAGTGAGAGAGTTCGTAAAAATGTCCTTTGCCCACCTCGGTATAGAAGTAGCTTTCAAAGGAGAAGGTATCGACGAGAAAGGTTATATCGCAGCCTGCAATAATCCTGCTTACCAGGTACCGGAAGGTACAGAAGTAGTGGCCGTAGATCCGAGATACTTCCGCCCTACTGAAGTAGACCTGCTCATCGGTGATCCTACCAAATCCAAAACAAAACTGGGCTGGGATCCTAAGCATGACCTGGCTTCCCTGGTAAAAGATATGATGGAAGCAGATATCAAATTATTCGAAAGAGACCGTTACCTGCTGCAAGGCGGACACAAAATCTTCAACTATCACGAATAAATTTTCCCGATCACCTGCTCTGCGATCTCCGGGTAAGGGATAGAAGCGATAGCCCGCAGGCTCTACAACAGACGAGGACTATAAGCGGACAGCCCGGTCACTGTGCAGTGCAACGGAACAGTGATACCCCCAATGCTGAGAACAGGCAGGCCATAATATGGTTATCAAAGAGTGTGGTGAATGAGTTCAATGTAATTACCGTATGGAAAAGAACGCCAAAATATATGTAGCAGGACACAGAGGTATGGTCGGTTCTGCGCTTGTCAGAAAACTGCAGGCTGAAGGTTACCGGAATATCCTCACGGCCACTACTGCTGAGGTCAACCTGACCGACCAGCAGGCGACCAGGGCTTTTTTTGATGAGCACCGGCCGGATTATGTCTTTGTAGCAGCTGCCAAGGTAGGCGGTATCCACGCCAATAACGTCTACCGCGCAGATTTCCTCTACCAGAACCTCATGATCGAGTGCAATACCATTCACAGCGCTTATGAGTTCGGTGCTAAAAAGCTGCTGTTTTTAGGCAGCACCTGCATCTATCCCAAGATGGCTCCTCAACCGCTCAGGGAAGAATACCTTTTGTCCGGGTATCTCGAAGAGACGAATGAGCCTTATGCGATCGCTAAAATAGCAGGCATCAAACTTTGTGAATCATACAGACGCCAGTATGGTTGCGATTTTATCTCTGCTATGCCTACCAATCTCTACGGCCCCAATGACAACTACGATCTCAACAATTCGCACGTATTACCGGCACTGATCCGGAAGTTCCACGAGGCGAAGATCGCAGGTAAACCTGAGGTGGTGATCTGGGGGTCAGGCTCGCCTTTAAGAGAATTCCTCCACGTGGACGACCTGGCAGCCGGTTGTTTCTTCCTCATGGAAAACTACTCGGATGAAGGTTTGGTGAACGTAGGAACCGGAGAAGATATCAGCATCAGAGATCTTGCGTTACTGATCAAAGATATCGTAGGATTTGAAGGCGAACTGACCCTGGACAGCTCCAAACCTGACGGTACGCCGAGGAAGCTTACTGACTGCGGTAAGATCCACGGCATGGGCTGGAGACACCGGATTGAGCTCCGGGAAGGCATCACTTCTGTATACGAGCAGTTCAAAAAAGATTACGACCGGATAGCCGCAACAGGACGATAAGCAGATTTTCATCAAAGATCATAACAGGCAGGCCTTAACGGTCTGCTTTCTTTTTTGAGCAGGATCCAGCCGGCCAGGCTTTCCGCCAGCTCCTGCTGAGCCACGAAATTGAGGTGATTCCTGTCTTCCGTACTGATGCATTTCCAGTCTGTCTGTAAACGGAAATACCTGGAATCATAGGGAGCCAGTATTTTACACACTCTATCCAGGTACACGGATTTATTCAACAGATAGTATTGATGATCTTTGGGTGCATACGCATAGCTTTTTTTATCCAGATCAGCGACAAACTGTCCTTCCGCCACGAACATGGAGAAGCGGATATCTTTTTCCTTACATAAGTCCGCGATGGCCTCCAGCAACTTCCGGGTCAGTTCTATCCCATACTGTAACCTTGCAGTAGTCGTATCCAGGTAGACCAGGTAGTGGGATTTCCCTTTATCCATATGCTCATCCGGGCCAATCGTATGTATACGCAAGGTAGCATCCTGAGGTGCAGTCGTTCCTACCGGTTGAATATCCGGAAGCTTCTCAGACCAGTGATCATCCATATTCCTGGTCTTGTAGTCGTGAAAAAGGATCTCCGCAATACTGATGATCCGGGAACGGGTTGTAAACCGCACTTTAGCAAAATCTCCGGATTCCGGCGCCTGTAATACGCTGTCTTTCAACCAGAATGTAGGTTTCATATTACCATTCCAAGGCCAATGGGTAGGAAACATATTGTTCCATATATCATTCTCCGGGGTGAACCAGAGGATAACTTCATCTGCATCATACTGATCGAGGTATCTTTTCAGCGATAATAGTTCCTGGTCCTGGCCATAGCCGCCGGATCCTATGGAATAACACCTGTATTTCACAGTATCCTGGAGCGCATTCAACTTTTTTTCCAGTAAGGCCTCCATCATATAGCGGTCCGGCAGTCCCATAGCTTCCACCTGTGAATCGCCTATCAACAAGATCACCCGCTCGCCCGGCTGCCGGGAATTGAACTTCTGTCCTCTGAATCCCAACTGATTGACGAATTCCAGCTCAGGATGCACATCTTTCGAGTTCCAGCCTATCTTGAAAAGATGTTCTCTCTCGGGGAAGCCTGTTATATGTAATACAAGTTCGAATGAGAAAGCCGTAATTAAAATGCTTATTATAACTATTAAAATCTTCTTTCCCATCAATAATTACTTTAACTTTCTAGTCTCCGGATATGTAAAGGAAAAATTTTGTGCTGAAGCAAAATACATCAAAATAGTTTATGAATATAGGATTTATTGGTCTAGGAAAACTCGGAAAACCTTGTGCAGAAGTGATGGCTCAGCATTACCCGGTGTATGGTTATGATATCAGAACTGTACGGGCAGAAGGTGTTACTTTATGTGAAGATATCCGGGAAATACCTGATCATGCCTCCCTGATTTTTATCGCGGTACAGACCCCGCATCATAAAGAGTACGGAGGAGAAAGCCCTACTTCCACACTGGAAGCCCGGAACTTTGACTATACAGATCTCAAGACTTGCCTGAGCTCGATTGCCAGCTATCTGACACCGCAGCATACAATCGTTATTATCAGTACGGTATTACCCGGAACGATCCGAAAAGAGCTGGCTCCTTTACTGCCGGCCGGTACATTGGTATACAATCCTTACCTGATCGCTATGGGTACGGTAAAAGAAGATATGACCAACCCTGAAATGATCATCATCGGTACGAAACGGGGCAACGACCCGGCGGTATCCCTGCTGAAGGAACTCTATAACAAGATATCAGCCCATCCTTGCCGGTATGAAACAGGCACCTGGGAAGAAGCCGAAGCTATCAAGATCTTCTATAATACCTTCATCAGTGCCAAGATCGGCATTGTCAATATGATCCAGGATGTCGCTGAAAAGAATGGTCACATAAATGTTGATATTGTTACCGGTGCACTGGCCAGAAGTAACAAAAGGATCACCAGTGCCGCCTATATGAAGGCCGGTATGGGAGACGGCGGCCCCTGTCACCCCAGAGATAATATAGCGCTCTCGTGGCTGGCCGGGAGCCTGGACCTGGGATACGATCTTTTCAAATCTATTATCGAAAGCCGGGAGAAGCAGGCATTCAATATGGCCCAAAAGCTGGTCTCCTATCATCAGCCGGTTGTAATATTGGGTAGCTCTTATAAACCGGAAGTTACCCTGACAGATGGCTCCTACGCTCTCCTGGTAGCTCATTATGTGCAATTGGCAGGGACGGAAATCTTCCTGGACACCACTCCTGATCAAAGAAGCTTTACCTATTTATTAGGTCATGATAAAGATTATGACGATCAGCTCTTCAATCCCGGCAGCGTAGTCGTGGATCCGTGGCGAAAATTCAGCAGCGGTCGCAATGATCTGATGATCATTCATTATGGGAATACCCGGCAAGAATAGAGGATGAAAGAGGTACTGGATCAGTATATCGCTTCTTTAGAATATGGTAACCTGGCCGAAAAATATACCTTGTATATTGAACCGATCCGGCATCATATCTCTTCCGACCTCACACTTATAGACGAAAGAGTTACAGATAGCTATATCCGGAAGCTGGCGCTATACTGTGAGTACCCGGATATTTTCCTGAATAATTATGATTTACTCTCGCAAAAAATAAAAGAACAGCCGGGATACCAGCAGCTGCTGATACAGCTTTGGTCTGTGCCGCCCGGAGAAGTGCTTACTTTTTTCCTGGAGCTCCACCCGGGAAAGATATCCGATATTCTGCAATTCACTTCCTTTGAAAGGTACTTTACAATTGAACTGGGTGATCATAAAGATGAGCATCCTATTTATTTCTTATATGACGCCAAAGATGATGACAGCATCAAAGAGTGGGATATTTACCTGAATAAGACCATCGCGATCAATGGAGATGAGCAGGTATATCATTATGCCTATCACCTGGCCTGGCCTACACTGCTGGCGCACTATTATCCTGAGCGGAAGATCATCCTTACTTCCAGAAAAGAGAGTATCCGGGGAGCATACATATACGTTCTGACATTCAGATACTTCCAGCATTATCTACAAACCATAGACCCGAACCAGGATATCCTTCCACCGGTGCGGACGGATGTCCTGCAGGATTGCCGTGACGGACGAGCTATTATCTTATTCAACGACTGCCACGAATCAGCGAATTATAAAACGGCATTCCGCTTCTTATCTAAAGCGCTTGCCAGAAATAACATTCTGTATAATACATTCATTTTCAGTGGTGATACTGCCAATACCGGCAGATTACTGAAGCTACAGAAACGACCTGCATTATGGAGAATACTGAACGGACTCAACCATGTAAAGTCATTACAATTCTTTACGTTGAGGTATTTTGAGGAGGCGGTATCGGCTGTTTACAGAAACTTTTATCCTGATTACAGCTACGATAAGCGGTATTATTCCCTGCAGCAGAACGGATTGAAAGTCCGGCCGCTCCTGTGTTTTAACCGGGTCGTCAAGGATTTCCGGGTGATCCTGTCTTATCTCTTTTACAAGAACAATCTTTTAGAAAAAGCATATATCAGCCAGGCCGGCTTCAGGGACGAAAAGGACTATATGTATGGCCATAACCAGAATACCCGCCTGAACCAGCTGATCGAACCTTCTACTTTCCAATATTTCAGAGAAAGCCTGCCCTGGACAGTCGATACTCCTTCCTTTGCCACTAACCACTGGAACACAATTAACCTCGATATACTGGAACAGGCCTTTGTATGGGTCACTTCAGAAACAGAATTTGGCAGTGTATTACCCGAAGAGCGCTCTTTTATTACGGAAAAGACTTACAAACCGATTGCTTTTTTTATGCCTTTCATCGTGGCAGGTACACCATATACCCTTCAGACTCTTCAGCAGGAAGGCTATAAAACTTTCAGCCGGTGGTGGGACGAATCCTATGATCATGAAACAGATCCGCTCAGAAGGATGCGTAAGATAGAGTCATTGCTGATTCTTATCAGCCAATGGGACCATCAGAAAATGATGCAGGTTTACCATGAAATGCAAGAAGTGCTGACACATAATCACGCTATGCTCCTGAACAATAAAAGAAGTCAGACTGCGCTCAACCAGCTTATACAAGCGTATGATAAATTGAATTAGCTTTACCGGTATGAATTACCCGGAGTTATTAAAATGGCGATGGTTACCTGCGAATGACTTCCAGGCAGCTGCCGGCGCTTATAACTCTGGCAGAAGCATCCGACACTGGCCTGCGGTCTGCCATGCCCCTATGCGGAATATGTATATCGGCCATCATGGAGTCGTAACGGCCTGCTGTTATAACCGGATCCATCCGCTCGGGATCTGGCCGATCAAATCGCTGAAAGAAATCTGGAACAGCGAAAAGGCTAATGAGCTGAGACAAGCGCTCAAGGATTATGATCTGAGCAAAGGTTGCCTGCAGTGTACGCAACAGCTCATGGCCCATAACTTTGACGCCTTCAAAGCCAGGCAATATGACAATAACCGTAAGAATCATAACGGGTATCCTTCTGTACTGGAATTTGAACTGGACAATAAATGTAACCTGGCCTGCACTATGTGCTCAGAAGAATTTTCTTCGGTAATTGCCAGCAATAAAGGACTCCCAAGGTACAAAACACCTTACAACCAGGATTTCCTGGAGCAGCTGGAAGATTTTATCCCGCACCTGGAAGAAGCCAAGTTTTATGGCGGGGAACCCTTCATGATCAGGATCTACTATGATATATGGGAACGGATACAGCAAATCAATCCCTTATGCAGGATCAGCATCCAGACCAACGCGACAATCATGAATGAAAGGGTCAGAAAGTTGCTACAGCATCCGAATATCCATTTCAATATCTCCATAGACAGCCTGCAAAAAGAGCGCTATGAAAGCATCCGGATCGGCGCTTTATTTGAGGAAACCATGGAGAATATCCGGATCTTCCACGAGTATTCCCGCAAGCATCATACTTTTTTCGGCGTCTCTGCCTGCATGATGCAGAATACTGTCGGAGAAGCACCTGATTTTATCCGCTTCTGCAACCGGCTTAACGTACCCGTCTATTTCCATACGGTTGTTCAGCCGGAGCACCTCAGCCTTCATCACCTGAATAAGACAACCCTATCAGCCCTGCTTCAGGAACTGGAAACGGTTCAGGATTTTGACGGACACTCCAGGATACAGCTCAACAACATACATCATTACAAAGATTTTCTTAAACAAATCAGTCATTGGCTGAACACAGACTTCAATGTCTCCAAAAAGAAATTCGAACGGCCGGTGCAGGACTGGCCAATGCTCTTTGACCGGATAGAAAAAGCCAGCATCAACGTATATGGTGACAAGCTGGGAAAAGAAAAAGCTGCAATATTCAACACGCATATAAAAGAGCTGATCCGGGAAGGCTTCTTTCAGAATGAACAGGACATCTTTTCCAAAATATTGCATGAAGACCTCAGCAGCTCTATCCATCTGATCATAGAGCAGGATAAGGAACAGATCAAACAGGCTTTTGAACGGAGTCAGCTGTAAACATCACATCCTCTTCAGAAAAGGCCTGAAAGGTAATTTGTCCGGTAAGAGTAGCAGCCCGGTAAAGATCAGGATAATGGAATTAGGTACTGTATACCTGGCGAGGAAACAAGTAAAGAATGTCAGCACAACTACATGCAGCAGGAGCGTCACGGCCATGCTCAATCCCATCAGCTTGTTTCTCAGCAGCCCGGTTCTGAAGATCACTAACCACAAAAGAAAATTCATACCGATAGCCGTAAACAGGGTTTCTACTGCAGCCGCCAGGCGGATAATGGTCAACCGGTCTCTGTCTTCCCCAAAATAGTCATTGAAATCGCATTGCCAGTAACCATTATTGTTCAGGTTGTCCCTGTAAAAGCTCTCATGGCTGGTAATATAAGTGCTCACAGCATCGGTCGTACCAGGAAAAAAGTTCCATAAAGCTTTTAAAAGATACAGGTATACATGCCTGTCTCCGCAGGTCAGGAACTGAACATATACATCATTAAGCTGCCGGTCTACAAATGTTCTTCTGTCCTGCTTAGAAAAGTAAGGATATACTTCATTGACATATTTTTCCAGGCATGAACGTGGCCCGAACCAGATATCTCTGGACTCCGTAATGCATTGCTGCAACCGCACATCAAATTCATCTTTCGCCTGACCTCTCCAGGCCCTGACCAGCGCATCATACGCCTGCGGATCTTCTATGTGCCACAAGGTTTCTGTAATAATGTGCATGGCTGGCCGTCCATACAAAGTCACTTTAGGAGCACTCAGCACCAATGTGGCACCGGCATTGATCAGTGACAGGAAAATATACACAGTACCATAAGCTGCTCCCATCCTGACAAGGGGTATAAAATTTTGCTTCGTTCGTTCTTTCAGCCACCTGATCCCCAGAAAAACAAATGGAATGGTCGCAATAATAATACCGGTATGCCGGGTGGACAACATCAACATCAGAGCACATAAGTGTACAATAACATTCCATTTTGTTGCCTTCCGGAAAAGCCTGATCAGGGACGACAGGAAAAGCAGCTCTGCAGAGATGAACAGGCTTTCCGTACCCAAGCCCAGCTGAAAAACAATTATCGGCGTAAAGAGCAACAACGCGATAGTAGCCTGCCATTTCCTGGAAGAGAAACTATTAACCGTGTATAACATTGCTGCCCAGACTGTAAACAATTGCAAGAACCTCATACCTGTCAATGCATCGCAGAAGCTCCCTGTAACGAACATCAGCCCCTGCATCAGCAAAGGGTAAAACAACGGATAATGCGGGTATAAAGCATCTATATGTGCAGTACCAAAAACTACACCGTCCGTATAATTAAAAAGCACGGGACTGGTGAAATGGTATAACAGAACCACTACAGTAATCAGTATCTCCGGCCAATATCTGCGCACCTCTTTAACCACTGACAGCTGTAGCTTACCTTCTCGCATCTTGCAAACCTAATATTGCCACAGAAACCTGGATCAACAATACTCCGGAAAAAAACATAACCGGAAACCAGGTTGTTACTATACCGGAAACTGATAAAACCGACAGACATAAGATCAGCAGGATGGTAGGAATCATTCCCAGGAGATGCAGCTTCAACGGGTTTTTGATCGCGATGATCTCCACTATAAACTGCAGGGTCCTGAACATATCCCGGAACAGCTTCACTTTGGATTTCCCTGTTCTTTTATCATACCCGTTCGGAACGAACAGGATCATTTTTTTATCGAGCGCATAGTGTAAGGTCATCGACGTCGTAAAGCTGAACATATCCGACAGGTAGGGAAAATAAGGCGTTATCGTCCTTTTTGAAAAGATCCTCATCCCCGAATTCACATCCGGCACCCGGATACCTGCAGTGAATTCTACCAACATGCGAAGCGTCATTCTGAAGATATTTTTAAAGAAAGTATCCTCTACAAAGTGCTTTTCGCGAGATGCTACCACCAGGTCATATCCTTTATGATAGGCCGTCAGCAATTCTGCAACCTTCTGTATCGGGTAAGATCCGTCGCCATCTATGATCAGGATAGTATCATTCTGAGCCGCTTCAATGCCCCGCTTCAGGGAATATCCATAGCCCATATTCACCAGGTTGGTCACACATCTGACCGTAACGCCACTTTCCATAATGACCTGCCCGGTTCCGTCGTCAGAACCATCATTTACCACTATCAGTTCCGCATCCTTATATCCTCCTCCATCCAGGCTGGCCCGGAGCTGGTTCAAAAAAGGTGCAATGCCGGCAGCTTCGTTATAGACGGGAATTATGACAGAAACCATAAAGCTATTTATCAAATATATGTTTTATCAACCAATCAAAGATATTTCGGCAGCGATAACCGCTCGCAATACCATGTTCAGCGGCTCACTTCCTGACCAGATAATTACCGATGACCAGCGCATCCAGCCCGCAGCTATACAGGGTAGCTACCGCTTCATACGGCGTATTAACAATCGGCTGATGATTGACATTAAAGCTGGTATTAAGGCTGACACCATGACCTGAAAGTCTCCTGAGCTGCTCCAGATAAGCTGTATACAGTGGATTCTGTATGCTGCTGACAGTCTGAATCCGGGAAGTTTTGTCGACATGCACCACTCCCGGAATGTACCGGTCTGCATATTCCGTTGTACCATAGTTGACCGTCATATACGGCGCCACTTTTTGCTTACCCGTAAAATACAGAGCCACATCCTGCTCCAGGACAGAAGGACAGAAAGGCCGGAAAGATTCTCTGAATTTGATCTTCCGGTTGACAATGGATTTGATGTCTTCTTTTGCAGGATCAGCCAGGATACTTCTGTTGCCTAAGGCTCTGGGACCAAATTCCATATGTCCCTGCATCCAGGCGATCACCTGGCCTTCCGAGACCAATTGCGCAGCACAGGCGGCAGGATCATTGATGTGTTCGTACCGGACACCGATCTGTTCCAGGGCTGTCCTGATCTCATCATTACTGAAAGCAGGTCCCCAATAGGTGTGCGGCATCGCCTGAGGCAAGATACCTGCCTGTACAGAAGACAGATAGGCGGCACCCTGTGAGATACCGGCATCACCGGCGGCCGGTTGTACAAACAGACCGGTAACTTCCGGCATATTCATCACCTTCTTATTGGCAGCACAATTCAACGCCACTCCTCCTGCAAGACAAACATCGGAGATACCGGTTGCCCGGATATACTTGCGTAAAATACCTGTAACAGCTTCTTCGAGCATTCTCTGTGCCGATGCAGCTACATCCATATAAAAACCGGACACCGGCTCATGAGCCAGGCGGCGGCCTTTCCCTAAAAGATGTTCTAATTTTTCGCTATAAATAGCCTGTTGCACGGTCGGCTGCGGTTGTCCCGGCTCAATAGGCTGAATATAATCCGTATTGAGCTCAAACATTCCATCCGAAATACGGAGCACATCGCTGAGATCTACGACCGGCTGACCGTAAGGAACCAGCCCCATCAATTTGTACTCATCGCTGTCCCGGACAAAACCACAGTACTGGGTGATCATTCCGTAAAACATTCCCAGGCTGTTGGGTCTCGGGATGCGTTCCAGTACTTCCAGCCTGCCGTTGCGGCCGACAGCGATCTGCGTACCGATACCATCCCCGGAATTATCGATCGTTAATACCAGCGCTTCGCTGAAACCGGATGCATAAAAGGTACCGGCAGCATGGCAATCATGGTGGTGAAAACGATTCAGCTGCGGCGCATGACCGAAATTAGTCTTCAGGAAATTCTTCAATACGGATTCGTACTGATCTCCCCAGGTGCTTCCGTGGGTAGCCACACAGCTTACATCGCGGATAGTGATACCGGCAGCTTTGAGCACGTAAGCGATAGCTTTTTCAGGAAGCTCTGCAGGAGAAGCCTTGATCCGGTTCAGTCGCTCCTCTTCTACAGCCGCTACGATCTGCCCGTTATAAAGCAACACAGCAGATGCGTCTCTGTAACCGATCCTGACACCGCTGTTGATTCCCAGTACGTACATATCCGAATATAACTAAACCTCTTTATTCAGTTCAAAATATTTGTAGTAAGCTACTTTGGGAATCAGGTTTAGATGTGCGCACCATTTCACAGGCCACCTAAAAGGCTTGATCCAGTTGTACATGGTCGGATAATCTTTGAAGGTTTTAGGCGGTAAAGCCATCCAAGCATCGAACTCTTCTCTTTTCAATCCCAGCCTTTTGATACACAGATCGATCACTTTAGGATCTTCAATTTTATAGACGGAATGCGCCCTGGCCAGCGCCTCCTCCCTTTCCATAAAACCGGACCGCACCAGCGCGGCATCACTGTTCATATTCATATCGATATTGAACTTGACCCGATGAACATATTTGATCAGACTGTGATAAAGATCATCAAAATAGTGCGCGCCCGGGTATTCCCATTCCAGTTCCCGCTCTATGATTTCCTGAGCTTCCGGGCGGTCATAATCCCAATAATACAAAGGTGTATAGGTATTAATCCCCCGGATCACCGTATAATAAAAGAGCTCTTTAACACCCAGGTTGAACCCGGCATCGTATGGTTCCCATTTTCTCAGCGGCAGGTCGCTGAACATGGCATGGACATTTCTCAGGTAATCCCCATCAAAGAACGACCAGGTCAGCGGCTTGATACCTTCTGTTCTGAAAGACTGACCGATGAAGACATATTTTACGCCTTCCTTAGCGGCGACACTGTACAACGATGAAGCGATCCCTATATCCGTACCCATATTCAGATCCGGCACGGACGCTTTGAGAAAATCTATTTTCAACTGCTTCGCTTCTCTCCAGTCAGAGGTAATTGTCCGCAACTCGACGCCCAGTATCCTGCAGGCATTCACCATATTTTCACCGGCTACAGGATTATCAAAACCATCATTAAAGTGAACAGCAAGAGGTCTCAACCCCCAGATTCTCACCAGGAAATACAGCAGATAAATGCTGTCCCGACCGCCGCTGATTCCTGCGACACAATCATATTTTTTCCCTTTACCTTTCCGCTTAACGCCATCAAACAGCCTGCCCAATATCCGCCGACCTTCCTCTCCATTGGGAAAGATCTTTTCCATTTCATCGTGGAAATCACAGTAGTTGCACACGCCATGGGTATTGAAAGTAATTCCCGGCACCGTCGTATCCTGGCAACAACGGGTACAGACCCGGTAGGAAAGATCAGTCACCTTACCGTTGACGATAACACCTTGAGCATTCTCCACTGAACAAACAATAAATTTATAATACTAATGAAGGTGAATTTAACATTCTCAAGATTAAAATTGAAAGTGTTTTATTTCTATCTGACCATTTGGTGAACAGAAGTAAAAGATATGTCTATAATTTAAATTCTACTTTCAAGGAAAATAGAATATTTATAAATCACTTAAAAACAATACATATTTTTCAACTAATCCTGCTTATCAATGTAAAAAGCGAAAAAATTAAAGTTTTTCAAAAACATTACAAGTCTTACAAATAAAACTATTTTTATAAAAAATTAGCAATGGGAAGCTCTAGCTATCAATGGCCCAAAGATGAACAGCTGACATATTTAAGACCTCCCAAAGAATACTATACAGGGAAATTACCTAATTTTTATAATCCGGAAGACTTCCCGGAACTTCAGATATTAACAGAAAACTGGGAGAAAATCCGGGACGAGATCCTGGTATTCGAGAAAAAGTTCGGATATATAAAAGGAATGGATTACTTCTCTTCTCCTGCGGAAGTAGAAGGATCAGAGCCGTGGAGCACTATCAACCTCATGAGCTACATGAGAAAGTATCACCACAACAGAGAAAGATTTCCATTCCTGACCTCGATCACCGATCAGATCAAAAACTGCTGTACTGTAACTATCAGTATATTACCTCCTAATACCAATATTAAACCCCACTACGGTGACACAAACGGGATCATCCGTGCGCATCTGGGCCTGGTCGTCCCTGATTTGTACCCTGTTACAGCCATCAAGGTAGGAGAAGAAGCCAGAGGTTGGGAAGAAGGTAAGTTGCTTTTATTCACAGTAGTACAAAAACATGAAGTCTGGAGTAAATCCAACCACAGACGGTACGTACTGATCATTGATTTTGTCCCGAAACCTATACAGCACAGAATGAAAGAGATCTGTACCAATACACTGGGCAGCCAAAGTTTCATTTTCTTCTATAAGAGATTCAAGATAGTACAATTAATACCTTACCCTGTGGCAGGATGGTTCTGTAAGCTCTTCTCCTACATCTGGAAAATATATCTGCCGATTCAAAACAGGTATACTTTCTTAAAATTCTGATAAGGTGTAACTATTTCAATCTGAATTTCCTTTGTAACGGCAGGTATAATCTCCATAAAAAGGAAAAAAGATGGTACAGTGATTTAGCAACGACAGGAGGAGATTTTTTCAGAAATTTCAACTTGTTCTCCATAAAGATATACGTCTGTGCACCCAGCACTTTCGAGCTTAACCGGATCTTGCTGATCTTAAAAAAATCAGGTATAATATCTATGATTAGAAGATATCTTCTTTCATCTGTCTTATTCCAAACCTCATGCAAATGGGCTTCGGTAAAAACGACAAATTCTCCTTCTTTCCATCCTCTTTCCTGATTTCCGACCCTGATGCCACACTCCGGATACGCGGCCGGGATTTTTAAGCCTAAGTGGCACCTTACGATTCCATTCGTATCTCCATAGTGCGGATTCACAGTTGATTGTCCTGACAATATACTAACAGATGCCAATGTCAGATTAGGAATCTGCCTGATCAGATTGGAAGTAAAAGGAAACAAATCATAATTTCCATGGCTCCTCCACATAAAATTATCCAGATAAAAATTGGTCCAGTTTAATTCTCCACTGATAGGCGGGGTATTATAGGTATGGTGTCCGGTTAATTGACCGGACATCGATTCAACCCGGAAAATCTCATCCCGGATCTCTTTCCAATGGGCTTTTAATTCAGATAATTCCGGAAAATCATTTTCATCATAAAACTCAGGAAGATTCCCCCTGTAAATATTCTCACGTATATATACATAAACAGGTTCGGGACCACCAGCCTGCAATACATCATAAAGCTGATTATTCATCTAATTCAACATTCTTTTATCTATGTCTTATAAATAGATAAAAATATAAAACCAGCCAGAACTCACCACCTATCTATATTCAGAAAATTAATTAAAACATCATTATCTTAATCGTGAGATAATTAATTAGAATCAATTTCTTTTCCAGGATGAAAATCTACCTGATTAATCCACCCCGGTTAATGAAGCCGTTGAGCGCAGCGATGAAGCCGTCGCCCTCGCTTGGTTTGGCGCTGATCGCAGGTGCGTTAAAGGCAGAAAATCATGAGATTCATGTAATTGATGCCATGGCAGAAGCGCCTGACCAGTACATCAGCTTCCATCAGGATATCGTGTTGAATGGGCTTAACGAATACCAGATAGGAGAAATGATAGATCCTGATGCAGATATCATTGCTTTCAGCATGATGTTTAGCGGCAATTGGCTGCACAACAGGGTTCTGATCAACTACCTGGGAGAAAAATTCCCTGATGCGATACTCATTGCGGGTGGAGAACATATTACTGCTGCGGCTGAATTTTGCCTGACGGATGCTGCTGAATTAGATATATGCGTCTGCGGAGAAGGTGAAGAGACGATCACAGAGCTCACCCGTGCCATTACAAAAGACAACCCGTTCTCTGAAATACCGGGCATTGTATTTAAGGACGAATCTGGTAACATCATTACCAATACCAGAAGAACCAGGATCAAGGCTGTAGAGGAAGTATCCTGGCCGGCATGGGAATTTTTTCCTCTGGACAAGTACAAGGAAAACAGTATTATCTATGGCGTTGACAGGCAGGTTTATTCTGTTCCTATTATGGCGACCCGGGGATGTCCGTATCAGTGTACCTTTTGCAGCAGCCCTTCCATGTGGGGCACGAGGTACTATATGCGCTCCCCGAATGATGTGCTAAACGAGATCGAATATTTCTATCACAAGTTTAATATCAGGAATTTTGACTTTTATGACCTGACAGCCATTGTAAAAAGAAACTGGATCCTCGATTTTTGCAAAGAGCTTTTAGCCAGGGACCTGAAAATCACCTGGCAGATTCCTGCCGGCACCCGGTCCGAAGCCATCGATAAAGAGGTGGCGCATTACCTCTATAAATCAGGCTGCGTCAATATTACCTATGCTCCGGAGAGCGGCTCCAGGGAAACACTGAAAAGGATAAAGAAGAAAGTTTCTTTACCTAAAATGCTCCAATCCATTAAATTTTCGCGGGAAGAAAATATGAATATCAAATTGAATATTATCATAGGATTTCCGGGCGAAACACACAAGCAAATCTGGGAGACAATGCTATTTGTTGTGAAAGCAAGCTGGTACGGAGCACATGATATGTCTCCGTCTATTTTCTCACCTTATCCTGGCAGCGAATTATTCACGCAGCTTTCGAAAGAGAAGAAAGTGAATATGTATGATGACAACTTCTTTTACAATATCATATACGTTGATACATTTCTGAACAATCATTTTTACAATAACGATATCAGCAAATACCTGCTCCGGTTCTATCACATTTCACTGCTGTTCTTATTTTATTCTTCCAATTTTATATTTCATCCAAGCAGAATTCTTAAAACACTTAAGAATTTATTTACCAAAAAATATGAATCAAGAGCTGAAATGGCTTTGGGAGAGCTTATGAAAAGGTCAAAAATCAAGATAGTCCAGCCCGAAGACCTGGTAGTAAAAAGGGCCTCTGAAAAAATAATGGAGCTGTAAGTCTACTCAATAATATAAGACCTGCGGATATATCCCTGCAATTAACCCAGCGACAGTTTCCTTTGAACAAAAGAAGCCTTGCTATCAATGCCTTAAAGTCACCTTTTTGATTCTGGTATAGATCCTGTCCTCATCGCCGAGATTAACCTGAAAGGCATCATTATCCAATGAAACAGACATGTCATAAATAGTGTTTATATAAAGTTGAGTCACTTCACCCATTTCATCACTGACCAGATATAACGCGTTATGATCTGAGAGCCAGGTAAAGAATTTATCAGGAGGATAAGCATTTCCGTTTGTCAGTCTGTCCAGATATGCACGATATTGTCCCAGCATGGAAAAATTATAGCAATCAAAAAGAATATACTTATTATTAAAAACCCGTTGATTAAGGATAGAAAAGCGTTGATTGAAGAGCTCATTCTGACTGCTTAAGGTTCCCACTATGATCCTGTTTTTAAAATGTTCATCCATCTTCCTGAACCTGTTCTCTGCATCTATAGCCAGTTTCGCTAAGACATCATTGTTGATTTTGTACTTTTCCGTTGTATTATTGAGGAGCATGATGCCGAAGATGATCATTAAACTCCAGTACTTAGGACTGGAGAATTGCAGCTTTCCGGTCCATCTAAAGAAGTAAGTCAGATTGATCAGCAACAGCATCAGAAAAAAAGGCTGAATGTGCCTGTTACTGAGACCACTGTTAATACTGAGGCCAAACATTAAAAGAAAAAGAAACCCATCAATCGCCAACAACCTGAAAAAGAGCGCATATTTCCTTTTTACCAAAGAGAGAAACAGGAACAAGAGCATGGTGAACACTATATAATTATAGTAGTGATACAGGTTTGCTACAGCGTTGATCCCGTTTTTCACTTTCAGGACAGACTCACCGGTTGACGGCATTTCCTGGATGCTTCTCAGGTATTGCGGTGTTAAAACATCGGGATCGAAAATAATCCCGTTAACCGCTGCCATATATTTTACAGAATCCTTAAAATTTTTCTGTGAGTCAATATCCTTCACATAACCCTGAAGAAATTTATACTCAATTTCCGGCTCTATTTCAATCAGAAAATCGTCAGAAGCTGACCATACCAGAGCAATGGTCAATATTACCGAGATAGCAAAGAGATACACGTACCGGAAATTATTCAGCAGGGATCTGATATCCCATTTATAAATTAAGAACGCTGCAGAGACAAATATTAACATACCGACTCCACTTTCCGGCCTTATCAGCATCCCGAAGACAAAGCTTAGATTATACAGGAATCTTTTTCTTATACTGATTGACTCAAATGACAAGATATATAAACTCAATCCACACAATAACAAAGAAGACTTAGTATGGGAAACCACTAAAAAAATATCAATAAAGACCAGCGAAGAGAATAGCAAGACAAGCAGGGCAAACCAATTATTATTAAAATACCTTACGCATATTTCTTTGACAATCTTCAGATATAAATAACAAGTAATTAAAGCTACTGAGATCTCAAATAATCCCATCCAGTTTATCCCGTCGGCATATTCACAAAGAAGCCGGAGCAGGGAGCCTATCCCAACAAATCCCAAAAAATAATAGTCAACTACAGCGTGATCACTAAAATGCTTTGAAGCAATCCGATACGCAATAAAACCATATTCATCTGTTACAACATTACCGATATTAAAATAGCAGAAAAGTATAGCGAGACAAAAAACCAGAAAGTCCAGGTTATTTTGAACTTTCATTTTCAAATCGTTCATCGACATATCATTATTACACAAAATAAATATCTTTAACAGATATGTAACCTTCCGGGTTAGTTTTAGCAATGCACATCCAATAATTTCCGGACACACCGGTTAAGGGTACCCCTCTCAGAAATATCGCGGTTATATCCCACCCGTCAGCCTCTCCGGGAATTGTTCTGTTTTTTCAGACAGGCCAGTAAAAATTATCCTTATCATCCTTAAATAGATAAGTATCTTCGGTAATCGAACAGTGCATATTTTCAGTTAGGGAACAGAGGACTTGTAATGAATCAGAAAATCATATACATATTAGAAAACTACCTGGGTTTATCGTTATGTGCCTTTCTCCATATCATTGCCTCTGTTCAAAAGTTATTTTCGTCTTCCCGAACTGAACCACCTCATGTAGAAAAAGTGCTTTTCCTGAAATTCATTGAACAGGGAGCGCTGATATTACATGGAAAAACCTTTGCCGAGGCCCTTAAAAGATACGGACGGGAAAATATCTATATCTGCACCTTCAGCTCCAATAAGGAGCTACTGACCTTATTCAATATTTTCCACCCTGAACACATTATCGTACTGAATGAAAAAAGTATTATAGCATTCGCCGTTAGTTATTTCAAAGCGCTGATCTACTGCAGGAAACAACATATCGCCGCAGTCATAGATCTGGAATTCTTATCCCGGGCCACTGCCATCTTTTCATTTTTATCAGGGGCAAAATACCGGGCCGGTTATCATAATTTTAGTGACCTGCGGGCTTACCGGGGAAATCTGTTAACACACAAATTAGTTTATTCTCCCTCTCTGCACGTCAGCAAAACCGGTCTGGAATTACTGAGATCTTTATTATATCCGGCCAATAATATCATCCGCGACACCGCTGAGGATAATGATTCAGATACTAGGATTTCCTTTAAACCTGAAACTTCCGAAGTCATATCCATTCATAAGAAATTAAAGTCCTACGGATATGACTTTGACCAGATCATTATCGTTAATCCCAATTTCAATGACCCTCTCCCCCACAGGCAATGGCCTCCGTTTAAATATGCCCGATTGATCCATAACTTATCCCGGCTATACCCGGAAGCAATATTCATATTAACCGGGAGGACGGATGAATCAGATCTCACCGACCAATTCATTGCGGAGAATAATTTGGCCAGAACCATCAATCTCTGCGGAGCAACCACGCTGCGTTCTTTATTGACCCTGTACAGCGTGTCCGACATATTAATATGCAGCGACAGCGGTCCCGGCCATTTCGCATCCATGACCGATATTAAAAGTATCGTTATGTTCGGTCCTGAGACTCCTGCCCTTTACGGTCCTGTCTCTGAAAACGGAACTGTAATTTATAAAGCTCTTTCCTGCAGTCCCTGCTATAATGTTTACAACAACAGAACAACTCAGTGCAACAATAATATCTGTATGAAAGAAATAGATGTAGATATAGTTACAAAAGAAGTGGTTAAACATGTAAGAACCTATAACTAACGGGAAGATCCGGTTAAGAGATCAGTGGAATACTAAAGGTTTTTATTAATTTCCAGCTACTTTTAAAATGTACAGTAATTTCACCTGATGCGAGCATTAGTTATAGGAGATATCATGCTTGATATTTACCGGGAAGGAGAAATATCAAGAATATCCCCGGAAGCGCCGGTACCTGTTATCTTAAATCCTCAGGACACATATGCAGCGGGAGGAGCTGCCAACGTTGCTGTTAATCTTGCTTCTATGGGTACATCGACCATCCTGGCGGGAATAATAGGAAACGATTACGAAGGACAACAGCTGATCAAAATAACCGAAAGTGCTCATGTCCTCACTCATTATATCTGTGCGGAAGCATTACCGACTATTTCCAAGACGAGAATTATAGCAAACGGCAAGCACGTGACCCGCCTGGACCGGGAGTTTCCATACAGTCAATATGCGCACCAGCTGACTGACCTGGTACAAAAGATAGAGGCTGAACTAGTGATTATAAGCGATTATAACAAAGGTTCTTTAGCTGACATTCCCGGACTCATTTCAAGCTTTAATCAGAAAGGCACCAAAGTCCTTGTGGATCCTAAAAGAGATTTTTCTTTCTATGAAGGCGCCTGGCTCATTAAGCCCAACAGAATCGAATTTGAGAAATTCGTCGGTACTTTCTCCGATTTTAATGAATTGGTTGAAAAAGGAAGAAATGCCCTTCTGAAATACAATATCCGGCACATGGTCGTTACGCTTGGCAGTAAAGGCATCATGTATATCCATTCAGACGACCATCAGTATTATCCTGCCAAAGCTGAAAATGTCTATGACATTACCGGTGCAGGAGACACCGTAATATCTGCAATAGTACACATGCTGACTCAAAACAAATCTCTCACAGAAGCTATTACCTGTGCAAGAGATATGTCAGGCATTGCCGTGTCCAACTTCGGCACATACGTTATTACAGCGAAAGATTTAAGCACATATACACTATAAAAATGGTCATTGTAACCGGCGGACTAGGATTTATCGGCGCTCACCTGGTAGAATATCTTTACCGGCAGGGGCAGCAGGATATTGTAGTGGTAGATAGAGAAGCATATCCGGTTTTCAGGTATTTCCCTTCATCTTATATCAGCCGGTACCTGAGTGTAGAATCTTTTAATGAACAGATCGGTGATTATAAAAACGCAGACAGGATCTATCACCTGGGAGCGATAAGTGATACTACGGAAAGAAATGAACATAAGATCCAATATTATAACACCTCTTTCAGCAAGCACCTGATCTCTTTCTGTATTAACAATCACATTCCTTTAACTTATGCCTCTTCAGCATCAGTATACGGCAATACCCGGAATTTTAAGGAAGATACCCGGCTCAGCCCGGAATCGCTTTATGCCCGTTCCAAGGCTATGATCGATGAATATATAGAAGAGCAAATCAGGTTAAACCCGGCAGCAGATATACAAAGTCTCAGATTCTTCAATGTATATGGTCAATACGAAGATCATAAAAACGGACAGGCCAGCCCGGTCTCCAAATTTATAAAAGAAGCCTGTCAGAATAAAACGATCCGGATCTTTGAAGGTTCAGCATCATTCTTCCGGGATTTCATTTGCGTAGATGATGTCATCGCTATCCTGATAAAACTATCGTTAACAGATGCAAAAGGGATCTATAATGTAGGAACCGGCAGCGCAGTGTCCTTTCTCCAGGTAGCTGAATACATCTCAGCCCGGCTCAATGCGGAGATCGAGATCATTCCGTTCCCCGACAAATTAAAAAAGCAGTACCAACCTTACACCAAGGCAGATCTGACTAAAATCTCTACTTTTATAAAAGAACACAGATTTATCCGAATCGAGGAATACCTCGGGGCGTTATTACCTACACCTGTATCATGATTCAATCATTGACGATAAGCATACCCATCTATAACGATGCAGGAAATATTGTTCAATTATTGGATGAGCTGGATACGGTACTGAGCGCCCTTCCTGTTGAAAATATAAAAATTTTAGTGATCGATGACGGAAGTAAAGATAACGGGGCAGAATTGGTCCGGCTTCGTCAGGATCCCAGGATCGAACTGTTGATCCACGAAAAAAACTTAGGGTTCGGAATTACGATCAAACAATTATTAGATATTCCTGCGACCGAATGGATATTTTTTATTTCCGGTGATCATCAATTTCCTGCTGATAACCTTATAAAGCTGATTCAATATGCAGAGGATTACGACTTTATATTAGGTAAAAGGGAAAAAAGGGCCGATAATATATACCGGAGGATTAACTCCTGGGTATATAATCACCTGATAAATTTCTTTTTCGATACGGAAGTGACGGACATCAACAGTATCTTTTTAGTGAAGAAAAAGGCGTTAGCGTCCGTACAACTCCATAGTACCAGCGCTTTCATCCACGCTGAACTATATTTGAGTCTGCATAGAAAAAAGACAAAAATACTGGAGACCATTATCCGGCATCAACCCAGGATCTCCGGTGTAGGCAGCGGTGGTAAATTGCATATCATTGTTCCTGTAATAAAAGACATGTTCATGGCTATAAAACAAAATAGATATCATGATCAAGAGTGAAAATCAACCTATTATAAAGAGTAACAAGTATAAACATCTAACAACAGCAGCAGGATTCCTTATAAGCATCTTCTTTTTATGGCTTACAATAAAATCAAGCGGATTAAAGGTCCGGAATATCAACATCCAGAGTGAACAGCTCCCTTTATTCTTCCTCAGCATGTGCTGTTATTGCCTGGTAAACTATATTCACAGCAGACGGGCCAGGCTATTATGGATCGACCTGAAAAGAAATATAGATACCTATACCGGATTTCTTATAGGACGTTTCTACAACAGTATTCTTCCCGGACAGATCGGGGAAGGACTCCGTGCCTGGCATCTGGCTCAAAAGAACAATATAAGGTTCCTGGATGCACTATCTTCTTTAGCTGTTGAAAAATGGCTGGATGGAGTGCTCTTTATTTTTTTCATTATTGTGTTTTTTATTATTACTCCGTTTCACAATAACACCTTAAGCAAAGGTCTCTTATTTACATCCGTCACTGTCTTTTCTTTTTCCCTTGCATTTATTTTATCCATTCTGTTTAAACGTTTCAGCCGGTATATATGGAAGCAAATAATAAAAGTAAAGTTCATAGGGCTGATATCCTATAAGCTATACTTACATGCAACACAACATCTCATAGCGCTGTTACGAGATAGAAGGCTGGCAGTTTTCATATTAGTGGCAACCATAATGTTCATGATCAACGTACTGCATTCCTGTATCCTGTTACATGCTTTAAAAATAGCATTCCCACACTATGGCGTATATGCATCTTTCCTGATATCAGTCACCTTAATGATTATCGGAATGATACCTTCAGCACCCAGTAATGTAGGTGTGATGCATTTCGGGTTGTATTCTGCGCTGATTGCAGCCAGGGAGAATTTAGGACTGCCGGTCAATAACACTGATCTTGAGCAGTTTGCAATATTTACCTTCTATTTCCACTTTTCTATTCTTATACCAGACTTATTATTAGGCAGCATTGCTGTTCTTAAGGACCGGAACTGGCTGTTTCAATACCGGGACCAGGCATAATTTGCCGGATGCCGGAAAGTGCCAAAGAAAAATTACATTCATCATTGTAAATAATTCACCAAATTTGAACCTTTCTCCGACAGATGAACTATAAGATTGACATACTTAACCACTTCACAGATGAAAGAGGATCACTGGTTGAGTTTATTCAATCTAACAACCTGGCCGGCAAATCTTCTGATCACTTCGGGCAGATATACTTTGTCACCTTTAACGAAAAAGGGGTAACACGGGGCAACCATTACCACAATAAAACATCAGAATCCTTCACCCTTATTTTTGGACGGGTAAAGGTTATCCTGGAAGATATTCAGACAAAAGAAAGAATAGATTTTATCCTGGACAGCCAGGAAAAACCTTTCAAAAGACTATCTATAGGTCCTGAAATAGCCCACACCTTTATCAGCCTGGCAGATTACGCTATTCTTTTGAACTACGCAGATAAGGTTTATGATCCCAAGGATGAAGACAAATATTCGTATATCTTAAGTTGACTGATCCCTCAGTGTAATAGCCTGCCGGAAATGCAGAAAGATCTTTAATCCGAAAAATAATGCAGAGACTATTCCCAGGCAATTATATATTTCCAGGAATCTGTCATCTCCATATATCAGTAAGATAACTATTATGCCATTCATATACATAGTTGGTATGATGAGCGGTATCTCCCGGACCTGTTGCTGACGAAGCGATAAAAGACCTGCTATAAAAAGGAAAAAATGAGTGAACGGAAAAAGATATTTAAAACCGTAGACAGAAGATACAACCAGGAATAAGGATACGACCAACGCGATCAATAACAAATACGGCTTATACCTGAACCGCCGAAGGACCAGATAAAACCCGAAAAAGGAAGCTCCTATCCAGAAGAAAGAGGGTAATTTTTTTGAAGCACTGGCCAACTTGCCGGCAAAAATCTCGAAAAACAGCTTGGGGTGCTCGTAATAAAAAAGTATCAGCCGAACCAGCACCGGCTTATCCAAGTGAACTGTATTATAATATGCATTTTTTATAAATTTCCACTCCAGGTGCCATTCTCCATCCGTACAGAATTCATTGTTAGCCATAAAGATAGACTCTGACGCAGCCTGATTCGTCACCAATATGAACGGGTTGCTTTCCATATACAGATAATAAGCGTACCCCAGGATCATGTTCAGCGTTACAAGGTTATTATCTCCTGTATAATAGAAACGCCTGAACTCATCCTCATCAGAGAAACTGTGTTTAGGTGTCCATGCCGCTATTTTTTCCTGTGATAATTTTCTTTCTTCCACAGAATCCATATTCTTAAGATTAATGAAGATCACCCAGGGGATCAGCAATACAGCGACACCCAGGGAAGTAAAGGCCAGCTTCTTTATCAGATCTTTGTATTGACCGAAAACATACAATGACACAAGAAAAAAGATCGGTATAACAAAAAGAAAAACCCCCTTGGTCAATATTCCTATAATTACAGTAATCCCAAAAAGAAAATAATCTTTTAAAGCATTGGATTGATAACATCTGATTCCGGAATACAGGATCAGGACACCGGCTAAACCGGAAAGTAACTCTGCATCGATCTGCAGAATATCCGGCATCTTATAGGAAAGAAAAAGGAACACCCCTATCAGTCCGATATATCTCTTTCTGCCACCTGTCAGCCTGACCATTATAAGGTATATCAATGCACAGATCAGGGAGACCAGCAGCATATTGGCGATGTATAAGGGATAAGTCTCTATCCCAAACAACCCATACATCACAGATAAGAAAATTATATAGACAGGCGGCCTGTTGAGCATGATAAACGGCCCGTTCTTGTCCAGGAACTCTAAAATAATTTGTGTCTGGTGATTATCACATAAGTGATAAGTTGCAGGATCATAGGCAAGACCATGTATAAAGAAAGAACCGCTTTTAATAAAGTTGATGGCGATCATATGATATTCCAGAAAATCCAATTGAAAATCATAAGGTGCAAAACACGCCGGATATTCTTTAAACGGTATCGTCAACAGGAGATATAGAAAGACAATGATCATGATCAATGCTGCATAAATGCGATCTCTGTACGGACCATTCAGAATCCTTTTCATAAAATTATTAATCTGAAAATCTAAAATTAACATTCCACAGCATTTCTCAGTCTTTATTGCCAGGCTATCTCTTCATTATTTTACGCACACGAACAGATATAAAAGTTTTTTATATAGATTTATAAAAATCTATATGTCCACAATTTTGGTACAATGTATAACAATTGTTAATTGAACTTAGATTATCTTTAAGTCAAACCATGAGATGCAGCAGCTATGAATATCTGTCTTATTAGGCCTTCTACTGTACTGAGACTGCTCTCCATTACAGTAAAACCATCGGCCCCGCTGGGCCTGGCCTTTATCGCCGGAGCCTTACGGGCAGCAGGGCACCATGTGACCGTTATAGATGCCATCGCAGAGGCACCGGAACAATTTCTGCCGTTTGAGAGAGATATTGTGATAAACGGCCTCTCAAATGAAGAAATTCTTGAACGGGTCCCTGAAAACACAGACCTTATAGGCCTGACGATCATGTTTACCAATAACTGGCTGAATGACAGAAGACTGATTGACTTCCTGGGAGATAATTTACCTGATGTACCGATCATTGCCGGCGGAGAGCATATAACAGGCATGGCCAACATCTGTATCAAACAGACCAGGCATCTCAAGGTATGCGTACTGGGAGAAGGAGAAGAGACAATTGTTGAGCTCGCGGATGCCTTTTACTACAATAAACCTCTTGAAACGGTCAGCGGTATTGCTTTTAGAAATGAGGACAATGAATGTATTGCTCCTCCCCGGAGAACGCGCATTAAGAACGTGGATAATATCGTACTTCCGGCCTGGGACCTGTTTCCCCTGGAAGTTTACAGGGCATATGAACTTAGCTACGGTGTTGTAAAAGGTCAATTGTCCCTTCCTATCATGGCGACCAGAGGCTGCCCGTATCAGTGCACCTTCTGCAGCAGCCCGCAAATGTGGGGCACCCGTTATTACATGAGGACAGCCAGGGAAGTAGTAGATGAGATCGAATCCTATATTAATGATTTCGATGCATCCAATTTTGACTTCTATGATCTGACGGCTATCATCAAGAGAGAATGGATCATTGAATTTGCACAGGAACTGATCCGAAGGGAGCTGAACATCACGTGGCAGATACCTGCAGGAACAAGAGCAGAAGCTATAGATGATGAAGTGGCCAGGTACCTGTATAAATCAGGATGCAGAAATATTACCTATGCCCCTGAATCCGGCTCACCTGAAATTCTTAAAATCATCAAGAAGAAGGTGAAGCTCGATAAGATGTTGGAATCTATCAGATATTCTCACAAAGAAAAGATGAATATCAAACTCAACATGATCATCGGTTTCCCGGAAGAAAAGCACAGGCATATCTGGCAAACCATGTGGTTCCTGGTCAAATGCGGCTGGTATGGCGTTGACGATATTTTTCCAACAGTACTGGTACCTTATTCAGGATGCGAATTATTTGAAAATTTGCGCAAACAGAATAAGATCGATCCGGAAAACGACGAATATTACTACAACATCATCCTGGGAGACTCTTTCTTCAGTAGCCACTTCTATAATGAAAATATGAGCCAGCTGACGGTGAGGATCTATCGCCTGCTTTACCTGCTTATCTTTTACGGAACAAGCTTCCTGTCCAGACCAAAAAGGATATATAAGCTGATCACGAATGTATATAAAGGCAGACCCGAATCGAGAGGCGAGCAGAGACTCTATGAAGTATTGAAAAGGAATAAGAATAAACAAAATAAAATTCCAAAGTACGATACGGTAAGCCATCATTGATCTATAAAAGACTCAGCGCTTGTTTCAACTGATATTTGATTTCATTTTCAAGCCCTATTTCAACCGGGTAAAAAAAGGAGAAGGAGGACTGGTCGTCTTTGGCGTTACACACTCCATTGTCTCGCAACATGGTCTTGCTGCTATACTCGCGGAAAGCTTACTCTGTTTTTTCACGCTCTGCGTACTCTACGGGTTTAATGATTACAAAGACAGGTATCACGACCTGTCCAATCCCAAAAAGGAGCAGAAATTTGTCAGAAGCATTATTCAACATCAACAGCGCTTTCTCCTGTTGAATACCCTTGCAGCCTTTTCTACCATCGCCCTTGCGCTATATATCTTCGGCCCGGAGAAATTCTATATTATCACGGCATTGTACCTGGTCAATTATTCGTACTCTTTACGGCTGAAAACAGTTCCGGTCATGGACCTCTTTATTGTAGGTTTATGGGGAGGCTTATTAGGTATGCTGGGAGGACAATTTAACCTGTATCTTTTCCTGATCGTCGGAGTGATGACCGCTATTGCCCACCTCTTCCAGATCATAACGGACAAGAAATCCGATCAGGAAAATGCGCTCACGACCACGGTGGTCGCTATATCCGGCAGTGAAACGGCCTCCATCATCATTATATGTGCGCTCCTCACAGCTACGCTATTCCTTTACACGGAATCTATATGGTCCCTGGGAGGTTTTATTCCGGCCATAGCATATTTCTTAATAAAAAGAATTAGCTTAGGTTGGCATATTTCAAGATTTTACTTTTTTGTCTGTTGGATTTATTTACTCACATACACATATGCAGGCCAGTAAGTTAGTACAACTCGCAAACGCTTACACGCAGAGCCTTCTGGCCTATAAGCTGGACAGGACACCCAGACCATTTTCCGCTTCGTTTGCTGTATCTAACAGGTGTAATATCCGCTGTGTTTATTGTAATTGCCCTAATCTCGATCCTTCCGAGCTAACCCTGAGCCAGATTGAAGTGATTTTTTCCAGACTTAAAAGCATGGGAGTGAAACGGTTGGGGCTATTGGGTGGAGAACCTTTATTCAGGCGGGATATCATAGATATCATTGCGCTGGGAAAAGCTTACGGGTTTTCTCTTAGCATGAATACTAATCTGCTGATGTATGAGAAATACAAACATCAGCTGGACGATATCGATTTTTTCTTTACCAGCCTCGATGGAACTCCTGAAAAACATTTTAAAAACAGAGGTAACCAGAGCTACAATAAAATCCTTTCTGCAATCCGGCAAATCATCAGCAAAGGACAGAAAATCACTGCCATCTGTGTAGTCACTGATGTAGATTATGAAAGCACGGACTATCTGCTGGACCTGGCGAGAAAAGAGCATTTCAACATCCACTTTCAGCCGGAGTGCTATGATACAGAAAACGTTTTACGCTCTGCTCCTTCAGATATGGTAAATGAAGAAATAAGAAATTTCTGGAAATACCTGATCGAGCAAAAAAGGCAGGGAGCCCCTGTATCCAGCTCTATGCAGTATTTAAAGTACATCAGCCAATGGAATAATTACAGCATTACCGCTCTCCAGGATGATGACACCCGATGCGGCGCCGGATGGGGCTTTATTTATATAGATGCGGACGGACAAGCTTACCCGTGCCCCTATGTGAAAGGATTTGTAGAAGGAGTCAATATGGTCAGTGATGAATGGGCGCAAAACTTTGCCCGGCAAAACCCATGCTCCAGATGCATAGTCGGTCCGATGCTGGAATTCAACCTGCTTTTCCAGAAACCTGCACAAACATTATTCAGCGCATTTAATACTATCACTTAGCCGTTCTGCTCATCATGAAAGACTTTATTGAGATCGAAAGAATTTCAGAAATATCCAAGTCTGAATTTTACAGAAGATATGTCAAGCAGAGCAAACCGGTAGTGATCACCGGCCTGGTAGACCACTGGCCTGCCTTATCCAAATGGACTCCGGAATACTTCATCAGCAAGTTTGGCGAAGTAAAGGCCCAGGCTTATATCATCAAAGGTAATTCCTGTGATGTGAATACCGATACCGGTTCTGTGACAAGGCCGGTTTCGCTCAGCCAGAGCATGGGCTCTATCGCTGAAAACAAGCTGGACGGAGGTTGGGCTATCGCCTCCCCTATCTCATTGTTCCCCGAAGATCTGAAAGAAGATTATATCACCCCGGAATATTGTGCAGACGGGAAATTCCTCCGGTCCGTAACCTTTATAGGCCCTAACGGATCCGTATCACCTATACACCAGGATCTGCCGGAAAATATATATGTCATGGTAAAAGGTTCCAAAAAGATCATCCTTTTCCCGCCTCTTTCTTCCGTATATCCCAATTCAAGGTTTTCCAAACTACCGAACCATGCACAGATCGATCCGGAAAATCCTGATTATACAAAATTTCCCAAACTGAAAGATGCTCAACCGTACGTAGTGGAACTCCATGCGGGCGAGACCCTCTTTATTCCCAGCTTATGGTGGCATTATCTGAGAAACCTCGAGCAATCCGTAGCCATTAACTTCTGGTGGTCTCAGGGATGGAAGCTGCCTATTGCATGGACTGCAGCCATGTATAAGAAATGGAGAGGTATTTAGCTACTCTGCGTCCTGAGCGAGCCTCAGTCCTGTCCGCCGGCCCCTGTTGGTTGTGATGTCCCGCACCCTATTGGAGACATCAGCTTCCGTCTCATCCGAAGCCCAGGAACCTCCCCGGAGTATCTTCAGATGTCCTGTACCGGGGCCCTGAGGATTGGAAACATGTCCTTCCTTATAGGGGCCGAACCAATCCGAGCACCATTCAAATACATTGCCTGTCATATCATAGATACCCAGCTCATTAGGCTTTTTAGTGCCTACAGGATGGGTAAAATAATCTGAGTTATACCCGTTCCAGGCCACCTCATTCATGGTGCTGCTCCCGCTATAACTATAGCTACGGCTCTGATTTCCTCCGCGGGCAGCATACTCCCATTCTGCCTCTGTCGGCATCCGGTATTTTTTCCCGGTCAGCTGATTCAGCTTCTCAATAAACCGCTCACAATCTTCAAAGCTCACATTCTCTACAGGACAATCCTCACAACCCCGGAAATGAGCCGGATTCTCTCCCGTCACCTGCTTCCAGAGCCGCTGTGTAACCTCATATTTTCCGATGTAATAACTCTTCAGCGCCACACTATGCGCGGGGAGTGCACCGGCGCCATTCTCTCCACCCATAATGAACGAGCCCCCATCGACCTTAACCAGGTCATAAGCATAAATATCCTTTCCCGCAGATTCCTTCGCAGGCTGATATGCTGACAAAAGCTTCTTCTCTTTTATAGTTGTACGGAAGTCCACATTCAGATGTGTCACGGAAGCGGTCTGGCTGTTGATCTCCAGTTCTCTGGTTGTAAAACAGGCAGGGTCATCCGGATCTTCAAATCTTACGGCATGTTTACCTGCCTGCAGACAGGTAACATATATCTGCCCGGGTTCTGCCCTCTGCTTATTTTTACCATCTATCGAGTAGGTGCAATAATGATTCACTTTTATATAAACCGTTTTGTCCTTACCGCCACAATGCTCCACAGAAGATCTGCTCTGTGTACCTGGCAGTATACCGAATTGAGAAACAGGCGGTTCTTTTACTCCGCTATGCTGACAGAAGCTGCTGTACGCTTCACTGTCAAAATAGTCTTCCGCAAGGTCTTTTGAATAAAAGGTAGAGAAGACATATACTTTGTGTTTGTTTTCTGCGGATCTGAAAATAGTAAAGTATCTGATCCCGCTCCACAAACGCTCATTTACATACTGATCGGCAAAGAAAGTATCCCTGAACTGATCGTAATCCTTTACCGTAAAGATATTCAATAAGAGTCCCCTGCCGGCAGTGGTATCTTCCATCCCATCTAATACATGTAACAGGCTGGATTGACCTTTCCGAGCCAACCTATTATCTGCAAGCCATTTATTATTTTCCGAAGAATGCTCAAACTGACGAAACTTGCTCGTATCAGACACTCCGCTCAGTACATAAAATCTGCTACAGTCATTATGATCACAGAAGACAAAGACCGGCAACATGCCGAACCGGCTTTCCACCGTATCCAGCCCGGCAAGCAACGGGCGGAAGTCGGTATCATTGCCCGATATCGATTGGTACTCCTGTAAAGAAAAATAGAAAGGTATCAGATGCTGTGATGCTCCGGCACTGACATCTTTTATAAAAAACGTCAGCAGGAACAAGGTAATAATACCTCTTACAACGATCGTAAATCTTCTCTTCAGCAATCGGTGCTTCCCGGCCCGTTTAATTTTGCTCATTATTGAAAATATATTCTTTCTTGGATAGCTTGGACATCAAAGCTGATTTGATTATAAATGGTTTTGTTGCCAGGAAGAAAAGGCTGGTCAGCATCTTCGAGGAAACAAAAGAAGACGGCAAATGGAAAAACTTATAGGCAACTCCTATCGAATCGGTTACGTTCTCAACCTGGTGCCATACCAGAGGCGGGAACCAGAGCACATCTCCCGGGTGCAGCTCGATCTCTCTCTTATTCGCATATTTTAATAACGGGAACTTGGGATCAGACAAGTTATACGGATCTGCATGGGTAAAGTAATAAGTTCTGCGGTCCGGCCTTACCCCAAGGAAAAGACGATCACGGGTGGGATAAAACACCCATTTTTTGGTGCCATAGATCTGGACAAACACCGTAGGAGGCAAAGCAGTATGAATAGGTGTCATGGTACTCTTACCACCCATAAAAAGGAAAAAAAGCTTCTTGAACTCTGTCTTTCTCTGGAACTTCCTGAGCCAGTCGCCATTAAAGTCCTCCTGCAGATCGGAGCTTTCATGGATCATCTGGGAAAATTTAAGATACTTCATCGACCCGGATTTAAGCTCTCTGATATAGTCTCTCAGCGTTATCGTTTCAAACTTATTCTGATTGTTGCCTACCAGCCCGACATTATTTGTTATCACCACCTCTTTATCGCCGAACTTCTCCGCGAAGAAATCAAAATCCCACTTTTTAGTACACGCCCATTCTTTTGCAGCTCCTCTGAAAATAATCGGATTATACGGATCTAAAACCGGATCGGTATATTCTCCGGGTTGGAATTCTCTGACCTCAAAAGGACTCGGCTCCAGCCGCTGGGCATAGTAATCAATCTTCTTGTATAATCTTCTTTCTACTCCACTCAAAAGCTTTTCATAGAGAGAATGACCCAACATATGCTCCATAAAAAAAAGTGTATTGTACTTCACCCAATCAGACTTCCTTACATTGTTAGGTCTCATAATTATGCATAATTTAAAGCTAAATTAATAGAATATATTTATTCATTCTAAATAAAAACTAAAAAAACGGCAATTCAGCAAATAACAATAATATAATATAAAGCACTCAAAAACAATTATTTAAATAAATAATTAAATATAATAAGAATAAAAACAAACTATACTTATTATAACATCTTTCAGACTCAACTATTATTGTTGCCGGTATTAAATTTAACAGAGACGAAGTATTTTAGTATAAAAGTTCAACAACCTTATGAAGCTGGGATTAGGTCAACTATTGGTAGAGGGCGGAGAACCGGAAAGAAACCTGGAAAGAGCGCGGAAACTGATAGCTAAAGCTGCCGGAGCATCCTGCGATGTTATCTTATTGCCGGAAGCTATTGACTTTGCATGGACCCATCCCAGCGCACTAACCGAATCTGAACCTATACCCGGTAAATTCAGTGATCTTTTATGCAAATGGGCGAAAGAATACAGTATCCACATATGCGTTGGTCTTACAGAACGGATCACAGATCAGAATTATAACACGGCCTTACTGATCGACAATCAAGGGAATATCATCTGTAAATATCACAAGATCAACCTGCTGGAAGTAGAATTCCCTTATTATGAGATCGGACAGACACTAAATGTAATAGATACCTCTTTCGGCAAGATAGGTATCAATATCTGTGCTGACAATTATGCTGACGCCACGCATATCGGTCATACGCTGGCCAGGATGGGCGCTCAGATCATCCTTTCCCCTTCTTCCTGGACAGTAGACTACAGCATCACGGAAGCAGACGAGCCTTACCAGGATAAATGGCTGAAACCATTCCGGGAAATAGCGGCGGCACACAATATTATTATGGCCAGTGCCACAAGCGTGGGCTATATCGTAGGCGGTCCTTATGAAGGAAAAAAGATGGTTGGCAAATCCCTGGTCGTAGGCGAAACAGGTGTTCTTCTGGAAGGAATGTTCAACGAATTCGCCGGTGAACTGAAAACTATCGATCTGCAGCTTCCCGAACGAACGGAAAAGGGAACCCAGATCGGGAAGAAGTTAAAGGAAAAAGGCTGGATATAAATTACTAGAAATAATCAGGTATGATCTTTTCCAGCTTCTTAAAATATATTATACCTGTACTGCTGACCAGCAACAAAACGACCAGGCCGGCAAAATACCGGGGATCCGGTAACGGCATATCCAGAACGATATACCTGAACCATTCAATCAGCCCGGCAACGGGATTTATAAAAACCAGCCAGAGGAAGCGGTCAGGAACGACTGTCGACGGATAAAGTACCGGCGTCAGCCAGATGCTGAATGTCAGTATAAACGGTATAAGATGTTGTAAATCACGGTAACGGATAGTCAGGGCGGAACACCACAAGGCAAAGCTGAATCCGCAGAGAAAATTCATACCTACGATCAAAGGAACCAGTAACCATTTTATGCTCAATCCCTCTCCCCATATTATCACGCCCAGCAGTAAAAGAACCAGGCAAACCACCATATCTATGAGACCCACTACTGATTTGGTCAGAACAAGAATGATCTTGGGAAAACTCACTTTCCGGATGAGCATCTGGGACTGTATCAATGCAGTTCCTCCTGAGTTAAGGGTAAAGCTGAAATAATTCCAGCAAGCCAGCCCTGAAAGTGCCACCAGAGGATAGGGTAAGCTGCCGGTGTCCATCTTCACCAGGTAACTAAAAAAGAAAGAGAAGATAGCTACCCCTGCCACAGGTTGCAGCACACTCCACAAAAGTCCCAGGAATGTCTGCGAATACCGTATCCGGAGATCTCTGATCACCAGCATCTTAAAAAGATAATAATACCGGATGATCCTGGACAGGTAATTTCTCAGGCTGATCTCAGCATCATCGATATAGGTATATTTTTCCAAACCTTATCTCAGTCTTTCTTAAATAACCAAAGAAAATAATCTCCCACTTTTCCCATAGAAAAAAACATAGCTAACGGATAAAACCACAGCATATTATTAACTAGCTTATCATCCGCTTGCTTCCTGATATCCAATATCTTCTGTTCTTCCAAAAGCTGTTTGAACACTGTTTTTTCCTGCTTATTACCGGTTTTAACCAATAATGCCAATAGCGTAGGTAACAGATAAAGCGGTATCAGGAATGCTGTAGCAATCTCGATCTTCAATAGATAAGCCAGCAGAAAAAGCACTACATACACCAAACCTGCATAAGGTATATATAAGGCCAGCAGACGCACAACACGGCTTCTGAATTTCCTGCTCAGGCCCGATCTGAACTCGTTATATATAAAGACAAACTCCCTTAAAACAATCATGGTAGCATATAACGAGTTATCCGCTGCAATCTCTTCAGATAGGAATAACGTCTTTGTGCCACAATGGTAATAGGTCAGCCTCTTTTTTTCCGCTACCTGTACATTGACCTGTGAAAAGCCATAAAACTGACATAAACGCTCTGCAAAATCTTTTGCAGTCATATTGACTTTCTTGTCCTTATACGGCCGGAGCTTTTTTTGCCAGGATCTGGATAGTCCCCATGTTATAATGACCAGTAAAATATTTTGCAGTGCATCATTCATCTTTGATATCAGCCTTTAAGAAGCCACCGGAGCGTAAATATAAAAACTAAACACCTACTGTTTCCATTTTTTAGCAAGACTAAGCTTATCTTCAAAGCGGGGCTCTTTCTCAAACCATTGGTACCTAATGAACTCAGGTAAAAAATATCATGTCTGTCTCATCAATCCTCCGGTTCTGGCAGTTCTGGAACCCTGGTATGACACTCCTGATTTCGGCAGGACCGGCTTAGCCTACCTTGCCGGGTACCTGAGGCAATTTGACGATTATGCAGTCACTATCATAGATGCCAAATTTGAAAGACTGAGCTTCAAAGAAGTAGAGGAAAAAGTCGCCAGGCTAAACCCCGATATGGTCGGGCTGACAGCATTCACCAACGAGATCAAACCTGCAGCATACCAGGCCGCACTCATCAAAAAGAACAATCCCAATATTGTCACTGTTATAGGAGGTGTTCATATAACTGCACTGCCCGTTCAGACCTTAAAGGAATTTGCTTCTTTTGATATCGGTGTGGTAGGAGAAGGTGAAATAACCCTTCTGGAGCTCTGCGAAGCGATCCGGCACAATTATGACTTACAGGGAGTTTCAGGCCTTGTTTACAGGGACAGGAACGGAATAAAACAAACCCGGGACCGTTTGCGGATCGCCGACCAGGACAGCATTCCTTTTCCTGCCTGGGATCTGCTCCCTAAAGCCAGGACCTATTTCGTACAATCCGTCAGAGGATGTCCTTACAACTGCCTCTTCTGCATGAATCCCAACGGGAAAGTGGCCAGGAAACGCAGCGTGGAAAATGTCATCCGGGAACTTCTGTACATCATCGACACCTTCAAGCCGGAACGGATCAGCTTCGGAGATGAATTGTTCAGTGTGGACATGGAAAGAACCGCACACCTGCTGGATGAAATGATCAGGCACCAGATCGGGCAGAAAGTAAAATGGGATGTGCAGACCCATGTTAATTATGTCAATGAAGCACTTTTCAAAAAATTCAGGCAGGCCAATGTAGACCGGGTCGAACTTGGTATAGAAACAGGCGACGAGCAGGCGCTCCGGAAGATGGGAAAAGGAACCAATCTTGAGGTCATCATCAAAGCCTGTGAAGCAGGCAAAGCAGCGGGTGTCAATATAGGCACCTTCCTCCTGTTCGGACAGCCCAATGAAACGATGGACTCTCTGCAGAAGACCATTGACATAGCCGTTAAGATCAATCCTCAGCTACCGATGTTCGGCCTGATGACACCTTATCCGGGTACAGAGATCGCCCGCATGGCTGCCAACGGAGAAGGAGGCTACAGATTGCTGACCACCGACTGGGATGAATACAACAAGCAGATCGGTGGTGCGATGGAATTTGCCAACCTCAACCGCCAGCAGATCGAATGGATGCAGACTAAAGCCTACCTGTATGTCTATCTCAAAAACCACAGGTACCTGGACCTTATAAAATTCCTGTGGGAGTACAGAACCGGCGCCTGGCAGGTGCTGAAAAAGATGATCCTGCGAAAAAGCACCCTTCATGAAATATTGAAGAAACCGGAAGATTATGAAGCGCTTACAGGATCCGGTCAGAAAGCGGCTTACAGTATGCTGATAAAAGCCCGGAAAGACTGGCAAAATATACAGAATGAGGCACTTAGAACACATAAGTCCTCTGTGGCAAAATAATCCAAATCCTGCATCTGTATTTCATTTTATTACTTTTCATTTATATTAGCTGGTCAAACAGGGGAATAAGCAATAAAATGGGATTAAATATCGGATTGATCGGCTACGGCTACTGGGGCACCAATCTCTTAAGAAATCTCATAGAATCCTCATCCGTCAGCCAGGTAGCGGTATGTGATATCCGGAATGAGCGGATACAGATCATCAATAAGATGTATCCTGATATCCTGACGACCAATGATGCAAACGACCTGATCAATGACCCGGAAATAGATGCGATCGTCATAGCGACACCTACGACCAAACATTATGATCTCGCCAAAGCTTCCTTGTTACAAGGTAAGCACGTCCTGGTAGAGAAGCCGCTTTGTAACTCTTCCAGCCAGGCAGCAGAACTGGTGGAGCTGGCGCACCGGCAAAAACTCGTCCTGTTGACCGATCATACCTTCCTTTACAACGGCGCAGTCCGCCTGATTCACGAAAATATACAAAGCGGTAAAGTCGGCAAGCTTAAATACATAGATTCTACCCGGATCAACCTGGGTATCTACCAGCAGGATACGAACGTCATCTGGGACCTGGCATCGCACGATATATCCATTGTCCAGCTGCTGGTCGATGAGCAGCCCAGCCATATCCGTGCGATCGGGCAATATAATTCCATACATAAGAAAGAAGACCTCGCCTATATATTTCTGCACTATCCTTCTGATCTTTTAGTTCAGATCAACTGCTCCTGGGCCTCCCCGGCCAAGATCCGGCAGATCATCATCGGCGGAGAGAAGCAGATGGTCATATTCGATGACATTGAACCCAGCCACAAGGTGAAGATCTACGATTTTAAAGCCATCGAGTCTACGGATGAAGACAGGAAAAAGGTACTGATAGATTATCGTTTAGGTGATATTCACATCCCTAAGTTCTCCACAGAAGAACCGCTCAGGTGCATGGTGGAAGATTTCTTTAACTGCATCCGCACCGGGGGGACTCCGTTCTCCTCTCCGGAAAGAGCCCTGGATATTGTGAGAATCATAGAAAAGGCTGAAACCTCGCTTTACAATCACGGAGCTTTAATCGAACTGTAATGCACTGGTCCCTGATCATTTTCTGCTATAATGAAGAAGATACTATCGCTGAGGTCATCAGGGCATCTCATCAGTTCCTGCAAAAAAACGGAAATACTGAATCGGAGATCATCGTTGTAGATGACGGAAGCACAGATAAGAGCCTGGAAATATGTCAGCAGCTGTCTACCGTTATCCCACAGCTAAAAGTTATCCGGCATCCAGAAAACATGGGTATAGGCGCAGCGCTGAATACCGGTTATGATCATGCAGGCGGAGAATATATTTGTGCAATTCCGGGAGACGGACAATTCAATATCAGCGAGTTGAATGCTATACAACCTTTCAACACCAGCGAATATGTTGCCTTCTATCGCCTGGAGAAGCAATATTCGCCTTACAGGGCATTGCTGACCTGGGGTAACAATTTTTTCAACAACAAATGCCTGCATATTCCTATACAGGATGTAAACTGGATCAAGATCTATCGAAAAGAACAGTTAAGAAGCATTTCCCGGGAACTGAGCAGCTCACTGGTCGAAAGCGAGATCGTCGGAAAGTTGACAAAGAAAGGAATCCAACCGATAGAAATTCAATCCGTATATCATCCTAGAAAAGGGGGTATTTCCCGGGGTGGTAACTGGCGCACACTCCACAAAGCACTGAAAGAAACTATCCTCCTGTACAGAGTTGTCAATAAAAAGAAATAAGTGAGCTAAATCATTCTGCGAATCCTTTATTAACTTTAATTTGGCTAAGGCCCATTAAAAACAGCGCTTATGAAAGGGATGTTCTATGACCCTAAATTGCAGGAACAGTTTGATAAAGAAGGATATGTCATCATAGACCTGCTTTCTGGCCAACAGGTGGAAGAACTGAAGCAACAGTACTTTGACCTGGAAGCTATCCGGGGCGGCATGCGCAAAGAGTATGATGTCCAGTTCGAAGATCAGAAGGAAATTACTTATGAGTTCACCTTCATTGACAGCAATATCAATTACAAGCAACTGGTATATGACAAGGTCACAGAGGTATTCGTTCCTTTGATCAATAAATTCCTGGTCAATTATCAGCCGATCATAGCGAATTATATCCATAAATCTTCCCACAAAGGAGAAGTGCCGATGCACCAGAACTGGGCCTTTGTGGATGAGTGGAAATACACCTCCATATCTGTATGGTGCCCGCTCGTGGACAGCAACGAAAAAAACGGCACCCTGCAGGTTGTACCGGGCAGCCACAAGCGTTTCGCACCGGTCAGGGGACCGCTGATTCCCTGGGAATTAGAACACCTGAAAGAGGAAATCATCAGCCATGATATGTTACCTTTCAGGATCAAAGCAGGTCAGGCTGCCATTATCGATGACAGTATCATACACTATTCTGCTCCCAACCAGACCGAAGGATTAAGGCTGGCTATCCAGCTGATCATGATTCCTCCGGGCACCCCTTCTATCCATTACCATATGACCCAGGAAAATGACAAACAGGTCATCAAGGTATATGAAGTAGACAGGGAATTTTATATGGCCTTCCATCCCTGGTTAAAGCCTAAAGAGCAGAAGCTCATCAAAACTCTTCCCTATAAAAAGATCAATATCGATTATCCTACTTTCAAGAAAATGATGAACAGGAAAGCAATCCATGACCGGAATTCTATTTTCGACAAGGTTGCGGAACTCTTCAGTTAAAACCGATCTATGAAACCTTTATTTTCCGATCCTGCCCGGCAAGCCTTCTTCGAAGAGAACGGCTATGCGCTGATTGACCTGCTCAGCCAGGAAGAAGTGGCGGATTTACTTCAATATTATAATCAACTGGACAATGACCACGTGGGCGAATACGGGTTTCACGTGAGCATGGACAACAGGAATTACGACTTTGTCAACGGTGTTATCAATAAGCTGGAATCTGTCATCTTACCCAAAGCCAGCCAATATTTTGTACCCTGTAAAATGTTTACAGGCTCCTTCGTTGTCAAGGAACCGAGAGTCAACAGCTTTGTTCCACCACACCAGGACTGGTCTTTTACAGATGATAAAGCCTTCAACTCTGTAACCGTATGGACAGCACTGCAGGACACCGATATACAGAACGGCGCTATGGCCGTATTACCCGGAAGCCATAAATGGTTCCAGGGGCCGCGCGCTTCTCCTTCACCAGGTTATATCACTCCTTTCCAGGCACATGGCATGGACTTGTTCCCGTACATGACGCTGATCCCGATGAAGGCCGGACAAGCCCTGATCTTCGAGAATAAAACCCTGCACGCCTCTCCTCCCAACAATTCGGGAATAGCAAGGATCGGTGCCGGTATAGGTATCACACAGATCGACGCGCCTTTACTGCATTATTATGTGATCCCGGGATCCGATCCGCAGGAATTGCAATGTTATGAAGTAGACCGGGAATTTTATTTCAAATACAGCAATACCGTTTTACTGGGTCTGCAGAAAGCTGGAAAATTCCCCGAGGGATATCCGAAAGCAGGTACGGTGATCAACAATCCGAAAGTACTTTCCAAAGAAGAACTGGTTACCCTCGCCGAACAAAGCGGATTGCGGAAAGATCCTCAGCTGGATCAGTACCTGCAGATGTTCTACCAGTATATGGCCAGCATGCAATCAGGGAACAACAACGGAAACGGGCAGCATCATGAAGCTCCGGGGCTGCTCAGGAAAATTGCCTATAAGTTTTTCAGCTTTTTTAAGTAAACCGGATGTCTCCAAGAAAACAAGCCGAACCTGCAGAATTTTTCCTGACAGAAGAAGACGTGTACCGCGGAGACGCACCTTACTTTTTTGAACCCGGACAATACCCCTGGGCTAAAATCCTGGAAGATAACTGGAGAATTGTCTACGACGAATTTTTACCCTTCATTACAGGAAAAGAAGAGATCAGGCTCAGCAGCCCTAATCCGCCTTACCTCTCCCAACCGGGCGTATGGAAGAACATATACTTCTACAACTTTTTATGGAAATACCACCAAAATTGCCGGAGGTTTCCTAAAACCTATGCCTTACTGAAATCTGTCCCCAACCTGACCTTCGCAGAAGTTACGGTACTGGAACCTCATGCCCAAATCTTACCACATATAGGTGAAACCAATACTACCATACGCGGTCATCTGGGACTGGTCATTCCGGCATCTTTACCTGTAGCTGGGATGAAAGTCGGCACCGAAGAAAGAAGTTGGCAGGAAGGAAAGGTAACGCTTTTCAGCGATGCACACCGGCACGCCGTCTGGAACCACAGCAACCAAAGAAGATTTGTCCTGGTCTTTGATGTTGTAAAAGACGAATATGCCGGTAAAAAGTTGTGGTACTGTGCCCAGGCATTATCTACGCTGGTCATAAAAGGGATGGATGAGAAGCTACCTGTTTTCAAGAAATTACCCAGAAAAATGCTCTATGGAATACACCTGGTTATATCTGCGATGTGGTATATATATCTGCCTATTCAGCAACGCATCCCTTTTCTGTGACAGATAAGCCAGATTGAAGTTCGGTGTTTCTTTCAAAATCCATATATTTAGAGAAACTTACTTCACCTGCCTAAGATGAAAGCTTTACTGATCAGTCCGCATAAGCTCATACCTAAGGCTTTCTCCATTACCCAAAAACCAAGCCCGCCTTTAGGATTAGCTTATATAGCTGCAGCCCTGGAAGGGATCTGCACGGAGATTACAGTGTATGACTGTATTGCTGAGGCACCTGATCACTACTTCAAATTTGGTGATCTGGAAGGTGTCATTGCATCAGGCATTGCATTCGAGGAGATGTTTGCGGCTTTACCTTCAGAGGTAGATCTCATTGGCATCACCATCATGTTCACCAATAACTGGCTGATCAACAGGCACCTGATCATACTCCTAAAAGAGAAATATCCCAATGCCACTATTATAGCCGGAGGAGAACATGTATCAGCTATACCTGAATTCTGTCTTCGCGATTGCCCGGGGCTGGACGTAGTGGTCGTCGGTGAAGGAGAAGACACTATCTCTGAACTGGCTTCTAAAATTGCACAGCAGGCATCTTTTGACCAGGTTACAGGTATTGTTTTCAAAGATCCCCATTCTTCAGAGATCATAAACAACGGAAAAAGAGCCAGGATCAAGGCTGTAGGCACGATCAACCGGCCGGCATGGCATTTATTTCCGCTCGACAAATACTTTGAAAATAAGATCTCCTACGGGATTGCTTACGGCAATTCACTACCGATCTTCTCCACCCGCGGCTGTCCGTTTGAATGTACGTTCTGCAGCAGTCCCCAGATGTGGGGAACCAAGTACACCATGAGGGATGTGGATGATGTGATCGAAGAGATCAAGCACCTGTATTATACCTATGACGTAAGAAACATAGATTTTTACGACCTGACCGCTATCATTAAAAGACAATGGATCATCGATCTCTGTAAGCGGCTGGAAGAAGAAAATATCCACATTACCTGGCAGATACCTGCCGGTACCCGGTCTGAGGCCATAGATTTCGAAGTGGCAGAAGCATTGAAAAAGACCGGTTGTGCCAACATTACCTATGCTCCAGAGTCAGGCTCCCCGAGAACTTTAAAAAAGATAAAGAAAAAAGTCACGATTGAAAAGATGCTCTCATCCATACAATCTTCTTATAAAGCCGGGCTCAATGTGAAGCTGAACATCCTGCTCGGTTACCCGGATGAGCAGCTTTCGGACATATTTTATACCATCAAGTTCCTGATCAAAGCCTCCTATTACGGAGCGATTGACGCTTCACCGTCCATCTTCAGCCCCTACCCGGGTTCTGCGCTCTTCAGGGAACTGGAAGCCAATAAAGAGCTCAAACTCGATGATGAGTACTTTGCCGGCATCATTACCTCTCAATCCCTGCACGAATTTGAAAATTATAACCGCAACTATTCCAGGACGACCCTGATATTCATGCTTTTCCTGTGTTATCTTTCTTTCTACGGCTCGAATTACCTTTTCCGACCGATCCGTTTCTTCCGCCTGATCCGCAACTTATACACGGGCAAACATGAAACCAGAGGAGAACTGATGCTCAGCCTGATCATCAGCAGGGCCAGGAGTAACAAACATGTCTAAGCCCTCTATTCTCTGAATGAGGCCAGGTAAGTTCTGATCTCTTCCTCAGATAAAGTGACCGGGTAAATATAATACCTTCCCTGCGGCAGCCCTCTGTCAGGCTGCGTCACGTGATCTTTGGCAGTATTTCCAAAAAAATAGTCTTTATTCTGCTTGTATATCTCACCGGAAGGGTCACCTACCTGATCCACTGTGATATTGAAATAATGCTTAGTATGCGCATGATTCACCCGCATCACAATACAATCTCTTTCTATATCTGAATAATTCGGTGTGGAAGAGTGCACCATCCTGGTATCGTATATCACTGCCTGCCCGGCCTTAAGTGTGAACTGGATACCAAATTCATCCAGTATTCTTCTTTTATCTTCAATCGGCGAAACCCAGGTTTTATAGGTTCCGTGTAATTTATAGATCATCCTGTGTGAGCCGGGAATGATCTTCAATGAGCCATGCCTGGAATCTATATCATTCAGCGTACACCAGAGGCCGTACATAGGTTCCAGGTGCTCATTCAGGATAAATGAAGGATCGCTGTGCCAGTCTATATCCAGCACACCATCCGGGCGCTTCGAATAATATATGCTGATGGGTGAATAATAGTCATTAAAAAACTGAGCCAGCCTTCCGTTTATGATCCGTTGTATAGACTGATGTGCCTCCAGGGTTTTTTCTCCCGGCAAGCTATCCATGCTGGAATATCGCCCCTTGAAGATGTTCCTGTCAGGAAAATAATGATCGATCTGCTTCCTCAGCAATTCCAGTTCAGCATCTGTAAGCAGCTGGATCACGGCATATCCATAATGATTGATCTGCTTTTCGAGCTGGTCATCCTTCAGAAGCGGATACATTTTGTATTCATAATCCGGCCTCCGGCCTTCCTGCTGATTGAGTGTTGCCAATCTGCTGATCAACAGATCTGCATTGATATTCGTATTATTATCCTGGGTATAAGCCATGCGGCTAACCAGCTCCAGATCACCGGGTTTCTGTCCTTTTTCCAGCAAATGAAGGTTTTTGAAAAGCGAAGAAGTATCTATTTTGTACATCTCTACCTGATCCGGCGTGCTGTGATAATAGACCGTTTCAGCATCTTCCGGGACAATATTGATCAATACTGCGACCCTGTCTTCCGGTGCAGAATTGATAAAAGAGCAGTGAAAAGTCTGGTTAAAAAACAAAGCAGCCTCCCCGGGAAATAAACGCAGGAAGGACATGTACCGGTATAATTCAGGCGCGACCTCTACCCTGGGAATATCAAACGTTCCGGATCTTATATTGTCAAAAAACAAATGGCTCCCCGGGACAAAACCCATCCCGCCGTTTTCAGGGTAGCTTACAGAAAGAGGGATCCAGATCTGTATGCTCCTGTGTCGTTTTTCATCCACAATATTCCAGTCCTGGTGCAGTTGGAACCCTTCATTACCGCGGGCTTTTTTCACCACAAAATGAGCCGCAAATATTCTGTAGCCCTCAAAATGCGCTGCAATCAGAGGTGCTGCAATTTCTTTGATCCTTTCATTTACCTGGCTGGCGATCTCATGTACCGGAGAGTTGTGCGTAACAAAGAAACCCTCTCCGCCGCGGTCCGGATAATACGTTTCATATATCTGTTTCAGCGGCTCAAGAAAATCCCGGGTGCCGAAATCCAGCTTACAGAAACCCGCATCCTCCAGGAAACGGTCCAGTACCTTATCCTTTAACATCATGTCTTTTTTTGAAAGCCATCAGCTTATGATATAATTCTTCTTCCGTAGGAACGTGGTGTTTGTATTTTAAACGCTTACTGCTTTTACCTGTAAAACCACCATTGGCTTCCAGGGCCGATAGCTGCGTAACAAACGCATAATCATCCAGGTAATGAATATCTACACAATCCTCCTCTTTTCTGTCTGCATATATCAACGGCGCTGCTTCCGGCAAGACGGTAGTCGTAAATACTACCCTGTGCTGAGGAGTTGTATTACCGCATGACCCATGAAATATCGCCGGATTGAAAAGCAACAGATCCCCTTTTTTCATCTCTGCTATCCGGGTCATCCGGCCAATAGTACCTTCTCTCGCAATTCTTGCAGTAGGGAGCGTATGTGAGCGGAACCCCGGGTTGACCAGGTGACTATACGGCAATAAAAATACCGCACCATTTTTTTCATCTACATCCTGCAGAGGGATCCACATTGTAATCGGGACATATTCACTTTCTATCGTAAAAGACCAGTCCTGGTGCAGTGCCATCTCTTCCGGACTATCCGCCGGTTTGACCAGATAGGTAGATGAATATAGCTTATAACCGCGGAATAATCCTGCCGCTACCGTATCTGCAACGGTAGTCAGCCGGTCATGCAACGCAATATTATAGTCATTATCATGCGCCATAGTACTGTAGTAAAAAGAACCGCTATGGACGCCCTGAAGCGTCAGCGCTTCTTTGGCCAGGGTAGTAAGAATATCTTTGGCCACGCTTCTGATCACTACATATCCATTCAGACAATATTCCTCCTGAAGCTCCGGGAGAAGAAAGAACGGCCCCATTCTCTCATACAGCCTTTCCGGAGACAATATTTCCTGCCTCTTTCCAACGAATTGCCTGATGAGATCATACCAGTCCATTATACGGATATTATACCCAAACCATTACTTTGTCTTCATAACGGTATTTTGTTATAAAGCCTCCGAAGGACAAACGGGATTGAGCGCCTGAAAATTCCGGAACGGCATGCCAGTAGTTTCCTTCATCAAAAATCAGGACATCCCCGGGCTCCAACTGTACATGGTTACACGGAATTTCACTCAAAGGCATGGCAACTCCCTGATTAGACTGAAGCGTATCGCTATCCAGCTTTTTATCTACTTCCTCCCAATGCGCTTCATAGACATCTATATCTGATGTTACTGTTTCCGGCTTCTGCACGATCATCAGGAAAGTCATCTGAACATCTACATCTGCAACCTGCCGGAAATAATTGTAAAACACATTATTCGCTCCCTGGAACAAGCGGCCGCAATGGATCTCAAACATACCCTTATTAGGCTTTAATTCTCTCAGGGCTGACCATGTACGGGAAAAAGTGGAAATTCCGGAAGGATTAGAGTAATCAATGTCCATGTCAGCAGATAATTTTGATAACCGCTCATTGAACCTGGATCTTATCCCTCTGTCTTCCAGCTCTTTGTAAATATACCTGGCTTCACTGTCCAGGTCAGTCTTTGAAGTATTGAATATAAAATTGAAAGGTCTCGGCAAGGAATAAAATCCGTCATATGGCTCGAAATACTCGCCGGGATAAGCCTGGAACACTTCTTTTAAAAGTTTCAACTCTTCCTCACCGAAAAAATTACGGATAACATACCCGCTCACTTTCCTCTGATAGATATCCGAAAAGATAGACAATCCGTTATCCTTTATCTCCCCGAAATTGACCTCTACAATTTTCATCAGTCAGCTGCTTAACAAAATAAATTTACAAAAGGAACAGCAGATACTTACACCCCAATCCTTATTTATCAATTGCTACGTCCCAGGAACAGGTTGACCAGCTTATTTCTCAGCACATGCCACTTTCCAATCCGGGCGGAACACAGTGTCTTTAATTCCCTGGCAGAAAGATACCCGACATCCGGACGGACATGACCTAGCAATTCCCCGCGTGGAGGCCGTTGCAGCGGTTTCATATCCAGGATAACGTCCACATCAATCCTGTACTTCTCTATTGTCTCCGAATCTTTCTCTTTATAATAAAACAACAGATCGGCATCAGCATGCAGACCACCTACTACCACAGCTACCCGTTTATGGCCTGACCGGTTCCGGCGGGATGCATGTATAACTGCGTGATTGAACACGATACACTCCCCCGCTTTCGTAGGGACATCTACCATATAATCACTGATATGCTTCTTTCCCCTGTCAAAAAAACGGTCCTGACCGGCCACGCGGACCGACTGCTGAAACCGGTGACTTCCGGGTATAAACTGCATATTTCCCGTAGTGTAATCGGCATCTTCCAGACATACCCATCCGTTAAAAGATGCATACCGCGTCTCATCGACCAGCAGCCAGTCCTGGTGCGCACTTACTGCAGAATCCGGTGTGGATTCTTTCACCAGGTAATTGGAGATGGTCAGTTTATAATTACACAGGTACCGGGATAATTCTTTTTCAAAGTAATTTATCTTAAGATGATTGGAAACCTTTCTGACCAGGTCTGTATCCCCGCTATTGCTGGTGGTATGAAAAGCAGCTCCCTGCGCCTGCTGGACCCGGGCCACCTCCTCGTAATATTGTTTCAGTTCCTCTATCTGCCGGTCATCAAAGAGCCGGAACCTGGTATAACCGTCTTCGACAAACTGACGATTCAGCGCTTCGTCCTTGAATAATCTTTCCATCCGGCTCCTGTTATCAAAAGAGGAAAAAGGTGTATCCCGAAGATACGGAAACTATACGGAGAATCAGTTATAAAAAGCTTCCCTAAAAAGCTTACTTTAGAGAGTATCTATGCAGACAGTCATACTTGCAGGAGGCTTGGGCACAAGGCTGATGGAAGAAACGGGCACCATTCCCAAACCCATGGTCAGAATAGGAGACAAACCTATCATCTGGCATATCATGAAGATCTACAGCCACTACGGATTCAATGACTTTATCATTTGCCTGGGTTATAAAGGCCATATCATCAAGAAATATTTCCTGGACTACCATCTGCACAATCACGATCTCACCATTGAATCGACTGAGAACAAAAAGATCATCGAATTCAAAGACGAAGACAACTTCAATATCAGGCTGGTCGACACCGGGCTTCATACATTCACCGCAGGAAGGATAAGAAGGATAAAAGACTATATAAAAGAAGATCACTTCTTCCTGACCTATGGAGACGGCGTCTCTGATATCAACATCCATGACCTTTACGACTATCATCTGAAAAACAAAAAAATAGCTACCGTATCTGCAGTTTTCCCGGAAGAGCGGTTCGGAAGACTTGAGATCGGCGAAGACAATAAGGTCACCTCGCTGGTAAAAAAACCTAAAGATGACAACTACCTGATCAATGGCGGCTTCTTTGTGCTCAATAAGCAAGTCTTTGATTATATCCCGGACAATGCCGACCATATCATGTGGGAAGAAGAACCCATACAACAGCTGATACAAGACCAGCAATTGAATGCATACAGGCACACAGGATTCTGGAAATGTATGGACGTAATGCGGGATAAGATCGAACTGGAAAAGCTATGGGACAGTGATCATGCTGATTGGAAAGTCTGGCAATAATGGACATCTCTTTCGCAGATAAATGCATCTTTATAACCGGCCATACAGGGTTTATCGGTTCATGGCTGACACTATCATTTATCAGGGCAGGCGCAAAAGTGACAGGTCTTTACAGAAGCAGGCAGCATGCTTCCCCGATCGCCAGCTTTATCCTGGATCACCCGCTTGTCACTTCATACAAGGGCGATATCCGGGATCAGCAACTCCTGGAGACTATTCTGAAAAATCACGCTCCCGATTACATCATACACCTGACTGCCCAGGCTGACCAGGGCCAGTCACAGAAAGCTCCTTTGGAAACCTTCGACATCAATGTCCTGGGTACAATTACCTTGCTGGAAGCGATCCGGAAACACGCCCGACCGGTCACATTATTAACTGCCGGATCATTTCCCGATCCTTTGCAGGATGAGCACATCAGAGATCACAGTCCCTACATTTGTTCCAAACATATTGCTGAAGAAATTATCGAAACTTACCAATACAGCTATTTTGATACGCTAGGCATCCGGTCCATATCCCTGCAATTAAACAACATCATCGGTGGAGGTGATTTCAACTATAACCGGATCGTACCTTATTGTTTTTACAGCTGGTATCATCAGAAGAAAGTCCGGCTGAATCATCCCGGTCATATCCGGCGCTGGTCGTCTGTAACCGACCTGGTCTCCGAAATCAAAGAGATACTTTATAATTCTCCCGCTTATAATGTCCATCATCGCTCCTTCGGTCTCCGGAAATATACCGAGCTTTCAGTAGCCGAACTGGCCGCTGGTCTCGGTCTTGCGTTCTTAAAATTAAATCCCGGGAACCAGCATTGGCCGTTATTTACAGGAGATAATATACCCTTAGAGCTTATTAATAATTTTCCACCGGAACCACTACCACTCATTATTAATTCTGCAAAGTGGTTCGACCGTTTATATAAAAATGATTTAAATATTGTCTTATTTAGTATGCAGATATTAACAAATCAGTAACAATTATTACGAATGGACATCTATGACGACATTACAAGTTGTCGGACCTGTTACAGCAAGCAGTTAATTCAGATCCTGGAATTAGGTAAAACACCTCTTGCAGATCAGCTGTTTGCAACAGAAAATGCTGCTCTAAAATCGCCTAGAGTTCCCCTGACACTTGTGCTGTGTGATGCCTGTTTCCAGGTCCAGCTAAAAGAAACCGTCCATTCCGGAATTTTATTTCCCCGGGATTACCCGTACGAAACCGGCACTTCGTCCAATAACAGCAGACATTTCAGAGAGCTGGCTGCTAACATCATTGAACGTTTTAAGCTCAATCATCAACATACAGTGCTCGACATAGGTTGCAATGACGGTACCTTCCTGGAGATATTTCACAAGCAAGGCATCGGAACACTGGGTGTAGATCCTGCTAAAGAGTGCACCCTGAATGCCCTACAGAAAGGTATTCCTGTCGTTCATACTTTTTTTAGCAGGGAAGCAGCGCTGAATATCCGGGAACAAGGCTACCGGTTTGATATCATAACACTCAACAACGTTATCGGCCACATAGCAGACATACATTCCGTTCTGGAAGGTATAGCTATCCTGCTGAAAGAAAGCGGTACCGTAATAGTCGAAATACCCTACCTGAAATCCATCATCAGTAATCTCCTTTTTGAATATATATTTCACCAGCATATCTTTTATTATTCGGTAAAAGGTCTTGCCCGCTTGTTCCGGCAATATGCTCTTCATCTCAATGACTTAGAATTAACTGATAACCAAGGTGGTTCTTTCAGGGCTTATTTCAGCAAAACAGCTCACCAGCTCAATGAGGAGAGAATTGAACAATTGACCGGTGATGAAGCGGAACTGAGAGATCTGCAATATTACCAGCTTTTTAATGATGCCGTTTCTGCTTTCAGACAACAGACTGTCGAGAAATTAGCAGTTCTTTCCTCAAAATATTCAAGGATAGCCGGATACGGCGCGGCAGGTAAATCAACCACTTTGTTATCTTATCTGGGCATTGAGACCCGCTACTTCCGCTTTATTGCAGATGCAAGCCCAAAGAAGCAGAATAAATATCTCGGTGGTACTGACTACAGGATAACTCCACCTTCAGCGATCATTGACCAGGATATAGAGGTGATCATCATACTCGTCAGGAACCTGGAACAAGAAATAACCGGTTTTCTAAGAAATAACCTCGGATATCAAGGCCTGATCTATTCTATTAACGACATCCGTAACATTGAAATCTGAACATTATGAAAGTCTCCGATTTCATACTTGCTGCACTTGTCTTTTTATCAGGATGGATCATTTTCGGGTACTTTTTCGAAGAGTATGAGCCTTTGAAAGCGGCATTGATCCAGGGAGAGCTCTCAGCGCCTCCATATGACCAATGGTTAACCAACTGGAATTTCACTTTTGTTCCTGCTTTATCTTTTTTAGCACAAAAATTTCCTACTCTGCCGGTGTATGGTATCTGGAACCTGACCGGTATTTTCTTAATCATATTACTGCTGACCCATCTTTTAAGAAAGATTACGGGAAACCTTTCACTCACATTCTTGATAACGGTTGTAACCTGCCTGTTCATTGGAAATAATCTTCAGAATATCAATAATAACCGTATTGCCATATTCATCTGCGGACTGAGTATGGTCCTGTTCTTTTATAAAAGAGATACTGCTCTTTTCAAGAAGCTGGGAATCATATTGCTCTTTCTGACCGGGGCTTTGATACGGGTGGAGACCTCACCTGTAGCGGTAGTGCTCGCCTCGCTGTTTATGCTCACACAAATCAGATCTGTCAGGTCTACTCTCCGGATCGTCTATCCTTTTGTGATCATCAGCGGTCTTGTCCTCCTTTTCTTTAAAACCGGTATGGACCTTAAGGACAGCTACGGCAAGATGATAGAACATAAATATTGTCACTCTTTCAAGGATAAGTTCACTATCACACCCATCAGTGATATGAGAACTGCTTATGACTCCATACGGTACGAAGCGTACATGAACAATCTTTACACAGACACTGCGCACATTACTCCGTCATTCCTGGATTCTATTCTCATACAGGATTCTTACAGAGAGCATCTGTTTTCAATCAATAATCTTCACTCTGCTGTACAACAGGTCAGCCGACTTTCCGGCAGATATATTTATCATCTCTGTTTTATCGTGCTTGTTACCTGCATCACCTTTTACATATGCAGGAGACGGCAGGTCTTTCTGTATTCAGCATTGCTACTGCTCTGCGGCTATAGTATCCTATTAACCATATCGTTCCTCGTCAATATCCAGGAAAGGGTCTTTTCCCCTATCCTGTGCCTTACATTACTGCTGATCATACTTGTCAACCTGGTTGAAATTAAAGCTTCAGAGAACCCAGGTTCCAGGTATCTTTTATTCATACCCGCACTATTGATACTATTGCAACCTGTGAAAGATCTATTATCTCTCAGGCAGGAGTATCTTGACTTGGAAAAAGCCAATACCGCCTTGTCATCTGAGCTGAATGCTTATACAAACGAAGGCTATAAGCTGGTCATCTTCGACAGCAGAGAGGAAATATTTACGGTAAACCCTGCTGCACTGAGGAACGCGCCCTACCTGGCGAATTTACATCCTTTAAACCTCTGGTATTATTCATTTCATCCGTTTGCCGGCAGGAGATCCATGCAGTACGATCAATATTCCACCATTAATTATAAGAGCATGTATGCGTTTCTGACCAGGGAAGATCACCTGATCCTGATTTCCACAGGCGAACGGCTGGATCTGTTTAAACGATACCTGAATATTGTCTATCACCTGGATATTCATTTCGCACCATTCACTGTGAATGGTGCAATCCAACCAGGAAGATTTGTAGTATCTAAACCATAAGGAAGATGTTCAATGAAATATACAAAGGAAAGAAGGTGCTGGTCACAGGTGCTACCGGTTTCAAGGGATCATGGCTGTGTTTATGGCTCAATCAATTAGGTGCTGAAGTATATGGAATCGCCAATGGCATCCCTACTCAACCTTCTATGTTTGAAGACATGGAATTGCATCAGCAGATTTCTTATAGTGAAACAGATGTAAGAAACCCGGATGAACTGCACCGGACTATTGACAAGATACGCCCGGATTTTATTTTTCACCTGGCGGCACAGGCGGTCACAAGCATTGCTTTTGAGCAACCGCTGGAGACACTACAGACCAATATTATGGGTACTGCCAACCTGCTGGATTATTTCAGAGTTCAGCCGTATCCATGTACGCTGATCATCATCACCAGTGACAAATGTTATGAGAACAATGAATGGATCTGGAGCTACCGGGAAGAGGACAGACTAGGAGGCAAAGATCCTTACAGTGTTTCCAAAGCTTCAGCAGAATTTGTCATAAGGACATATTTCCACTGCTACTTTAATGCAGAAGATTTCTTGGTCAGGATAGCCAGTACCAGGGCAGGAAACGTTATAGGTGGCGGTGACTGGACAAGAGACAGGATTCTGCCGGATACCTTTAAGGCGTGGATCCACAATAAGCCCCTCGAAATGCGTCATCCAAACGCTGTTCGGCCCTGGCAGTTTGTTTTAGAACCCTTATCGGGCTATCTTTTACTGGGTCAATTGCTTTCAGAAGGGAAAATTGCTAGCGGAGAAGCTTACAACTTCGGTCCGGCCAACACAAAAGCCTATACCGTAGAAGAGATCATCCGGATGGCAGCAGCATGCTGGGACAGGGATACGGCTATTTACAGAAAAGCTACAGACGACAGGAAAAACTTTAATGAATCTACTCTGCTGAAGATCTCCTCTGAGAAAGCCAATCAACAACTAGACTGGCACCCTGTATATGATGTTGCCGAGGCTGTAACCGAAACCGCTTTATGGTACAAAAACTATCAAAGCAAACAGACTTCTTTACAACTTTATTCTCAGCAGCAGATCGCATCTTATACCCGTAAGGCTAAGGAAAAAAAAGTATCTTGGGCCGGAAATTACTGATAATGCCAATATACGAAACCAGTTCAGAAGAGATCAGACCCTTAATCATCGTTCCAACCTATAATGAACAGGCTTCTATAGAAATCATTATCAGAAAATTGACTGCAATGGGGATCGATTACCTCATATCTGACGGCAGGTCAACTGATAACACGATCTCATTGATACAAAAACATAATGCGCCTTACTTTATCCGCGAATATCCTGACACAGGATATGGCGCGGGCATTAACCGCGCTATGGCCATAGCCGAAGAAAAAGGATATAATGCAATAGTGCTGATAGATTGTGACGACAGTTATCCTATTGACCAGATCCCAATGCTGATCAGACACTTAGATAAATACGACCTCGTTATAGGAGTACGTCAGTTCCAATACATCTCGACGCCGGTCCGGAAATTGGGTAATATCTTTTTCAGATTCCTCACTAATTTCCTGTATGATGGAAATTATGCAGATGTTTTATCCGGCATGCGGGCATTCCGGCTTTCAAAGTTCAAGGACCGCATAGACAATAACCACTTTGGGTGGATACCGCATATGAACTGTATTGCACTGATCGAAAAGATGAAAATTAAAGAAGTACCTATAACTTATAGCAAAAGACTAGGAGACAGTAAGCTGAAGTTCAGGGACGGAGTGGAGGTATTTCGTTATATACTAAAGGAAAAACTGAATACTAAAAAATGTGATCATAGGAAACCCGTTGCTTAAACCAATCCATATTGATTCTTTTGATAAGCATGGAAAAAGCCCTGGAATCATTATTCCATACTTTTATTACGGAATCTATTATTTTTCGTATCGGTTCATCCAGTAAAAAGTGTATTAATATTCTGCTTTCATTTCTATACTGTTCTATATTAGCGAATTCTCCGTTCTCTAACCATTCTTCTATATTATAGCTTTCGTCCAGATCGTTTGAATAGTTACCTTTCATAAAATTATCTACACTCAGATATAGCCCGGCAAAATAATTGGTAAGGTCTTGCCTGAACTCTTCAGTTATAACAATAAGATCATCTTTATTTCTGACCAGATCCAACAGGATCTTAATAACAGAAGAGGATAGTTCCGGCCAGATCAGCAGATTAGCAATAGCATTATATTTATAAATAAGGTTATCTCCGGCCTCATTCCTGATCAGCTTGCTAAAATGCTCCTCCCTGGAATAGTAAGTATATAACTCTTCCACACTATCAAACAGCTCAGCTTCGGTCTCTCCTAAAAAATCTCTGAAAAGCTGCTGCACGGGCTCCGCCATTTCCTTCACCTTCTGCGCGACATATTCGATCACTTCCCACCGGTCTAGCCCATGTGTCTGAAACTTATCGATCAGCATATTGAAACGCCCACTATTCCAAAAGATGGAAACTGCCAGATGGGTTTTCCTCGCTTCCAGATAATCATCAAAAGAAATGGTATCATTGGAGACTATAATCTCTTCAACATCGAATACCTTTTGCCCCAGGTATTTGCCGAAATTCTTAGGTACCAGCCGGAATTTACTTCTGAGACCATATTTTCCCCGTTGCTCTTTAAGCTCAAGCTCAGTTCCCTTGAGCAGAATAGCCTGAAAATTACTGATCTTGTTAATTCCGGAAGCCAGAAGTCTTTGTATCGATCTTAAATGGCTGTCAAGCGTTTCTCCGGGCAATCCCCATATGAGGTCCGAATTGGATTTCAGGCCTCTCGATTGAATATACACCTGCAGATCCGCATACGCATCCAGACTGATATTACTCCTCTTGATATTTTCCAGCACACCGGGATCCAGCGATTGTACAGCCTGGTACATCACCAGCGCACCACTAAGCTTCTCTATGGACTTGATGATTCTGTCTGCTTTATTTTTACCCGTGGTGGCATCTATGACCATAGGCCATCTGTACTGTTTCTGAAGGCGACCCAAATGTTCTGAGATTTCAAGATCTCTTTCATACATACCATAATTGGGATCCGCTATTCTCAGTACCACCTGATCCGGGCAATCATTGGCAATTTTCTGACCAATATAGGATAACTCTGCAATCACCCTTTCCAGGGAAAAATAGTTGACCTTGGTATACCATTTTACTCCCTGAACACAAAAGGTACAGGTGAACGGACATCCTCTGTTGGTTTCTATCATAGGAGCAAACTGCCCGGTGAAAAACTTGTCCATAACACCGCTCAGATAGGGTGACGGAATATCATCCAACGCTCTTCTCCGCGGTATCAACCGGGTACAGACATATCCTTCTCCTGTTTTTCTGTAAACTGATGAATGAAAATCCTGTCGCAGTAACTCGGTGATATCCTTCCCGGAATCGATATAGGCACTGACAATCTCCGTAGCAAGAAAATCACCTTCACCTGTAACATAAATATCTATTTCCGGATGTTTCTTTAAAAAATCTATCTTTTCAGTATCATCAAGAGATATATTGGGTCCTCCCATGATCACCAAAGCAGAAGGCTTGTGCTGTTTAAGGTATTTAACAAACAGGAGACTCAGACGGGTATTCCAGATATAATTGGTCATTAAAAGAACATCCGGAAGTTCCTTTAACATACCTGACTCCAGGTCCGAAGGAGTAGCGTAGAGCCTGGATATTACCTTACCCTGTAGCTCTTTATCCATTACCGCTTTCATCATCCCTATTCCCAGGGGCATTGCATCAGACGTTATGGTACCCTGGAAATCATACCTTAAATCTGCAAAATAGGCTAACAACATACACCAACATTAAAATAAATATAAAAAATAAACTGATATTTTATATAATCATTTTAAATAATAAAGTTTTTCATATATTATGCCCATATATATATAGTACCATCCCTGCCTTTTGCAAAAAAGCAGCCTGCGGTTATCCTATCCTGATTTCCTGATATCTTATTAATCGCATGCCAGATCTGCGCTGCTCTGAAGAAAACCGCAGAACCCTTTTTTAATCTTACAGACTGGTAAGCCGGATCGGTTATACCTCTGTTACGAAAAAGCGTTCCGTTCAGGTCATGCCGTTCTTCATATGAAGTAGTATCCAACAGGATCCGGATATCCGTCCATTCTTTATTGAAGAGAATCAGTTCTCCTCCTTCCTGCGGAGCCTGCACCAACACAAAAAATGAAACAGCATTTTCAAGATCTATCACACGCTCCATCCAATCCCTGAAATCCGGGGATAACTGATGCAGGAAAGCATTTTCACAATGTATATCAATACCGTTTTTCTGTGCATACAATAACCTGGTAGCCAGCGCCGCGAAAGACCGGCCGTCTTTATACTTCAATAGTCGAACTTCTACCCCTTGTTTTTCAAGAAGATGCAGCAGATGTCCCAATACTACGTCTGTGATTGCAGCATATTCCTGATTAAAAGCACTGGCGGCACTGAAATAAGAGCTTATGCTTTCAGCAACCGCATGCTTATGAACAGTAGAATAAGGTCTCGGACAGAATACTCCATCTCCCAGCTTCAAAGACAGATGATCAGACGATACCGCAAAGCTTCTGATAGCATCTGCCAAATGTTCTGTTACTTCTGATGATAAAAAATCTTCCACTACAAACAGATCTTTTTTCTTATCGATCAGCGATCTGAACAGTAAGGATATATTTTCCTGATCTGCAATAGAAACATTGTGCTCATCCCTCATCACACCGGTATTGTCTGATAAATCTAATGAATTAATCGGGCGGAATAAAACCTAATATTATTGGCATCCACCGACATGATATCATCCGGTCTTACAAAAAAGCAAGTGCTGTCTATAGGTTCCCATGATATCCGGAGTGAGTGAAATTGTTCAAGATATTTCCTCAATATTTCCTCATTCTTTTCACTTATCAGGTAGACCGCTTCATCTTGTCCCAGACCGGCAAAAGCCTTGTATAAAGATCCGTAATCCTGGGCATCACCCCCGAATTGCTGTTCCAGGTAATCTTTATATGGCCGGATCGTATTAAATGCCAGTGAATGGTGAATATATACTGATCTGAAGCCTTCCAGAGACAATCTTTCAAAAGGCCGGTTATGCATAAAGAACAATGGTAAAGCTTCTCCGCTCAGGAACAGTGTCTTATCTCTGGCCACCTCAGCTATCTTCTTAAAAGATGCCGTATATTTTATTATATCCTGCGACTTTTTTTGACCGAGATCTAATGTATGAATCAAAACCATCGAAGCAGGGAGCACGACAAAACCTGCCATATCCCAGAATCTGCCACCAGTGCGCGGTTTCTCTTTAAGAAAATTCAACAGCAGCAACACCTGGGTAATGATACAGCCCAGGAGTAAAGGTACCGCGACCCGGTCTGCATATTTTAATTGTACAGCAACAGCATATACAAAGATCAGAAGGCTGAGCTGGAACAAGATCAGCTTCAGGAGCCTTATACCCATGCCGGATAAGAGATAAAACAAAAGCAAAGTGCTGACACAAGCGTATACTAAAAGATAAGCGCTGTAATCGCTGATAAAATACCGCCACATGTTCAGATAATAACCGGTTCCTCTCCAGTGTAAGACTCCTTTATGCTCCTGGTCCACCAGTGACGAGATAAATGCAGCATCATTCACAGCAGCATCTCCCCATATACCGTTTTTTATGGCATTATACCTTAAACTATCCCGTACAGAATGCATATGATCAGCGGTAACAAAATTCCCTTTAACCATTAATTCATATTCCAGGTCAGGCTCAATCTGCAGATAGAATTCCTTTGAATCAGCAAGTTGTACAGATATGAAAGAGAGAACTGAGATAGTCATTAAAACAGGAAGCAATAAGATCGCAACAGCCTTTTTATAAGTAATATTACCCAATGAAGGATCCGCAGAAATATAAAACAGCAGACCGGCTATCACCAGGAAAAACGCGGCTGTTTCAGCCCTGGTGTATAATCCAAGACACCATAATCCATAACCTAGCAACAGTTTCGGATAATTAACGGATGGCGCTTTGCTGATCAATACATCATACAAAATAACCAGTGAGGAAAGACAAAGCATACTGGATACCCTGGTCATATTCAGCATCATTATTTCCTCCAGGAAAAGCACCACAAGAAGAAAAAGAAACCAGCATTGGTATGATTTTCCCGTCTTTCGGAGAAAAGAATATAGGATTACCACCAGAGCGATCAGCAGATAGAGGTATTCAATGATATTCAGCCAGGGCACAGCAGGATACTTCTGATACAAGGAAGCATAAAAACTGCTCAGACCTCCAAGGTGTGCCATATAATACAAATGGCTGTAAATTACACCGGGTGTCAGCTCTCCGCTCAGCAATGCGGTGAACAGCACTTCATAATCCTCGTAATAAAAGCCTAAAAACCAATAACAGAGCAGCATGACAGAGATCCCGATCAGTATTGATTTTATAATAGCCCGGCGCATTGTATCACATAATACAATAAATTGAGAAAATATCCCCGCTCATTACTTTTTATTCGGACGCAAGCAACTTTTCAATCAACTCGTGCATCAATAGTTTCTCGTCCATAGTTCCCAGCTGAAACCATAAATAATCATGAACGGAATAAGTCAGACGTTCTACCTGGTAGCCGCTTTCAGGATATGCTCTGTGATATGTTGCCAATGAATCGGGAAATAAATTCACAGGCACATAATCATAGTACAGATTCCGTCTCTGGTGCACAACATCATCGGGTAAGGATAAAAGTATAAGATCATCAATATCATCCCGCTCAAACTTCGCCTTCAGTTCATCCATCCTGATCAGTGTACTATCTGCGGCATAAACCGGTCCTATTTTCCCGTTCTGTATATCCAGCGCCAGGATATAATGGTCTTCATTCTGAAAAAAGTCTATTTTATTCAGAACATGCCCGACCAGATCTAAATTAATAATACCGGCATTGACAAACCCTCCTGATTTTTCTTCTATAATGCGGGCTCCTATTCTACTGATATCTGCACATAACGGCGTCCATTCACCCGTTTTCAGCAATGAGATAATAGACGTCAGATCTTTCGAGTCATACTCATATTCCTCACTGGGAACTACAAAGGCATCCGGAAATAACCTGTACAACTGACTCGTCATACTCCATATACTACGAAAAGGATCAGACTGATCAAAATTATCCAGGTCCAGCCAGTCAAAGGTCAGATAAGGTAGTAACCGGACCTCTTCCTCCATCGTTTCAGCGGGAATAAAGGCCTTGATTTCTATGGCATACGCTATGTGTGCTGTATCAATACCACATTTGTGAAAATAAGCAGACAGCTCTTCTCTGTTGTAAGTTTTCAGTACAACAGTATCCTTAACCTTCGGTAGCTCATTGTCCACGCAGGACTTTACGGAAAACATCAGGCACATAAGACAAAATATCTTCATCGAAGCCCTTCTCAGCGAAAGTTTGTCTGCTATAAAAACGATCACTTTTCAATCTTATCTTGCAACAAATATAATATTAAATCAGATATGATTGCGGCCTTTTCATATTCACCTTTTTTATCCAGGTGACAATCATCCAGCCATGAAGAAGGATCTGAAACAGAGGAATAACCGAAAGCACAAAACGCTATATTATTCTCTTCGGCAAGCGACCGGATGATCTGGTTATTGATGGCTAATCTTTTCCTGTAGCCTTCACTGCTCAGGATCCAGGGATGAGCCGGATTGTAGCCGAATTCCACATCTATCACATCTGCACCATCTTCTATGATCGCCTTCAACAATCTCCTGTGATTCTGATAGAAAGCATAATTTGTAAAGTCCGGCTCCAGGTATTTCTTATTCAGCAGTGTATCGGACCATTGGGCAACTTTCACCTTTTTGTGAGGATAATTGACAAAAGGATCCCTTGAATCATTCAGCAAATGATCATAGAAAAAATAGATCACTATAAAGCTCAATAAATTCGAATGCAACATCCACCTGGTCCTGGCCGGCAAAGGTTCCAGGTGAAAGATGATCTTCCTGGAATGCGAATAATCCGGTTGATATACGGCTGCTTCCGGATCTATCATCGCATCATTTCCTCCACTGTGCAGTATGACCAGATCAGGTTTATAATAACTATACTTCAATAAATAACTTGTCAGCTCTTCAGCTGAGGTACCTGCCTCCAGCCCGGCATTCAATACCTCTATTCCCTTGGGAAATCTTCCACTCGACTCCAGAATTTTTTTCAGCTGCGCCGGATAGCTATCTGCCGGATCTTCAACACCTGTTCCGTAGGTAGTAGACCCTCCCATGCAAAGGATCCTGAATGCCGCACCTTTTTTTTCCGGTATGCTATCCCCTCTGTAGCCGGATCCGTTGTGCTGCGTAAAACCATTCTTCTCAAACCCCGGATTGGGAATATAACTCAGGTAAGGTGTGCTGAGGTATTTTGAAACATGCTGGGTGCCCTCTCCTGACAGCAGCATTTCTCTTATGTGAAAAAAGTTCCGGTTGGCAAGAAAATCATGCTGCCGGGAAAAAAGATACATAGCTGTAAAGCCTAACAGTTCCAGAATAGCAACTGTTAGCACTACCGATAACAATATGTATACAAATTTCCTTTGCAACATTGTACATCTTAATTATGTAAATAAGGATACAGCTTGGTACCATAATTCCTGGCGCTGACAATCCGCCTAACCAACAGAACGGCATTAGGGATATCTTTGAGTGCGATCCCGGATAATTTCCATAAGCTTCGCTTTCTCATATAGAAACGCTGATGAAACAGATCCCGGTACCGCATTGCCTTCTCTGTTATGGACGGATCCTTAAAGCGGTGCACATAGGGGAACAGGGAAAATTCTACCTGGTCCTTCAATAATTCATATAGCTCTGTACCGGGATAAGGCGTCAATTCTCCTACTCCGGCATAAGTCAGACCTGATCGGACAGCAAACTGAATAGTAGCATCGAGATCCGCTTCCGTCTCTTCAGGAAGCCCCGCCATAAATAAACCTGCCGATTCAATGCCTACCTGATCACACCAATCCAGGGTCTGCCGGGCTGTTTCCAGCACAATACCCTTTTTATAGTAATCCAGGATCCGCTGACTACCGGACTCCAGTCCGAAATAGATCCTGACACATCCCGCTCTCTTCATCCACTCCAACATCTCCAGAGATACGGTATCAGCTCTGCTCAGGCACGACCATTTCAGATCCAGCCCCTCATCTATCATCGCCTGACAGATCTGTATCACTCTGCTCTTATTGATCGTGAAGGTGTCATCAATGATCCTGAAAGAAGATATATTATGAAGCTGCTTCAGCAGTTTTAATTCCCCTATCACCACTTCTGCAGACTTGGTGACGAACTTTGTTCCGAATGATGTTATACAATAGTTACAGGAAAAAGGACATCCCCTGGAAGTTTGTATCATAGCAAAAGGCCCCGGCATCATCGGCTCATAATAATTGTGTGCATTGATAAGATCATGCGCAGGTAACGGGAACTTATTCAGATCTTTAATTCTTCCCTTATTGGGTGTGACCTTTACAGCATCCACCTCACTCCTGTAAGCTATACCGGCAACATCCGCCCAGGTGCGTTTCTCCTGCAAAGCCTCTATTATGTCCTGCAAGGTCTCGTCGGGTTCTCCTTTGATAATAATATCTGCAGGAACCTTACTGAGTATCTCCTCAGGAAATAAAGTAGGATAATGGCCAAAGATGACCTGTACCGGCTCAGGAAAATTTTCTTTGATCAGCCTTACACAATTTGTATCTATTGTAAATGATTCCAACCCGATCAGCGTCAGGATAACATCCGGCCGGAAACTACGGATCTCGTCCAGCAGCTGCAGATCATTAATATTCCCTGCAACGCAATCTATCAGCTTTACCTCCGTGTCCGGCATTTCCCTGACCACACCTGCGACTGACATCAACTCGTAAGGAGGAAACAAGGATACAGCTGACACGTAAGTGCACATATACCGTCTTGTCAGCCTGGCCGGGTAAGGCGGATTTAGAAATAACACTTTCATTTCAGCTGATTTTAAGCTCCCGCGCCTTTAAAGGTTCTTTATTCCTGATAGCCGTTTTGCTATTTAAAGAGATATTTTCAAGAACTTTCGTTGCATATACCGGTCTTAAACCCAGCTTACGCCTGAAAAAAGCATACATGTGAAAGATATAATGCCTTGCATAAGCTCCGAATTCAGGATTATCATTCCTGAATCCTATGTATATATCCATCAGCATCATCAGCAATCTGCCCAGGAATGCGGGAAGATATTTCACGTATTTAACTTCCAGCCTTTTTTTGATAAACGACGGTAAAGCCGGAAGAATCTTGTACAGGAACTCGTAAGACTGATATTGCCGGATCAGCTCCGGATCTCTTATATTATCCTGGTTCCTGAAGAAATAAAAATCTATCCCTTCATTTAATCTTTCCGCCTGTTCTTCAGAAATAGTACCATCCTTTATTCCCTGCTTGAACATATCCGTACCTGGCAGGAAAGAGGTCCAGAAAGTCTGAATGCGGCTGGGCGTATACTGCTTATATAACTTTAAAGCCGTTTCCTGGGAACCGATCGGTTCACCCGGCAAGGCCAGCATCTGATCAACTTTCACTTTTATCCCAAACCGGTTCAGAGATTCCAGCGCCCTGTAGATGTGCCCTGAATCTTCATACCGGCGAAGATTACCATGCTTGAAAGCCTCATCCATCGTCTGGATACCCATCTGTACCCATGCACAACCGGCTTCACTCATCCATTGAGCGATCTCATCATCAAAATACTGGGGATGAATCAAGCATTGAAAAGGTACATTGATCTCCTCCCTGTACCGCTCACAGAACTCCCTGATCCACTGCTTATTGACTGTAAAAACATCGTCCTGGAAATCCACCCATTTTATACCATACCGCTTCTTGGCCCATTTGAGCTCTTCTATAACGTGACCGACACTTCTCTGCCGGACATATTTTCCCCGCTTGCCTTCCGGAAGCCGGGCAAAGAAGTTATTGAAACAGAAAGAACAGGTATACGGACATCCTCTGGATGCCATGATCAGGTACAGATCTTTTATCCTGATATGCTTTTCCCATATCGTCTTATCAGGAAAAGGAAGCGCATCCAGGTCCTGGACAAAGCCCTCCTGTACTCCCCTGGACACAGTACCGTCCGGTAACTTATAACGGGTATTGACAATCGGCAGTCCCTTTCCGCCGGCTTCCATATCTTCAAGTATCAGCGGGAAAGCGACATCCCCTTCACCTACCACCACATAATCGACCTGGGGCTGTGCCAACGCCCTGTCCGGCTCAGCTGAAATATGGACACCTCCGAATACGGTTTTAACAGCTGGAAAAAGCTGCTTCGCCCGCTCGGCTACTTCCAGGTTCCATTGATATGTGGAGGTGATACAGCTAAAGGCAATGACATCCGGTTGTTGCTCTTCGATCGCAGCCAGAACGGCATCTGTATCTTCAAAATACTTACTCAATGAGGGTATTTCCAGATTAAAGCGGTCATGAAACAGAGAGGCGCTGAATGCCAGGTTGACTTCATGCCCGTTTACCTTAGCAATAGATGCCAACTGACTGATTCCTAATTGTTCAGCTCCTAATGCTACAAACGTTACTCTCATACTGATAATGAAGACTTAAAAGCTAACTCCGAAGTCATAATAATATAAAGATCACGTTATTTCAACATTATTTAAAACCTTTTTAATAAAAAGTATCCCTTCCCTGATGCTAAATTGAGATGAAAAACAGCACCTTTATATTGTGTTTAACACCTCATTATAAAATCTTCACATGGAGAAGTTAGCGTTTAACCCAATGCTCAGAGTATTTAAAGATCCTGAACTGCAGCAGCAGATGGAAGCTAATGGTTACGTTATAGTTCCGTTTTATAAGGAGGACGAGGTGCGGTACCTTACTGAGGTATTCTCCCGGATGCATGATCAAAGTGTAACAGGATTCTTTTCGAGCACCTTTTCACTCAACACAGATTACAGGGAGAAAGCCAACGAGATCATCATACAAATCTGCCGGCGGCCCATGGAAGACCTTTTAGCAGATTATAAGGTCTGGTGCGGCAGCTTCCTTGTCAAAGCCTCAGATGCCAACAGCGCACTGGCAGTCCACCAGGATATGACACTCCTGGACGAATCTGTTTACACCGGCTTCAACATCTGGTGCCCTCTGGTAGACCTGCACCCGGATAACGGTCCTTTGTATGTACTTCCCGGAAGCCACAGAATTGTACCTACATTGCGCGGATCAACTATTCCTGCCATATATGAAGAGACGCATGAAGAAATCCTTTCACTGATGACACCTGTCTACATCAAAGCCGGGACAGCCATCATTTTCGATCAAAGCATCATACATGCATCTCCTCCCAACCATTCCAATCAGCTAAGGGTCGTTACCAATACCTTTTTCACCCATCGCGATGCCACTATCAGGACTTGCTATTACGACAGGCAGATCAATAAGATAGAAGTTTTTGAGCACGAGGATAATTTCATGACCAACTACGAAAATTTCGGCTACAACATACACAGCAGACCTTCTATCGGAAGAAGCCTGGGTTACGTAGACTACGAATTCCCTAAACTGACCAGAGAAGAGCTGGTCAGGAGATATGGGGATATACCTTTAAAACCAGTGATAAAGAAGAAGGGGTTCTTAAGAAGGATCTTCGACATTTAACTCCCGGAACGGGTGGTGATCTCCCAATTCAGCCGGGGACGTAAGGGATACTTAGGTGCAATATTCCAGGGTTTGCCCACCTCCCATGCATCCGGTATGATTTCAAATTTACTCCCGGCAATTTCTCCTAAAAACTCCTCTCCTTCCTCCATAATGAAATGAGCAAAGAACATCCCCTTATTTAACAGATAGCCTGGTACCTCTACTGCAATATGATAGATTCCGGGTAAAAGATCACGGCGGGTATATTCTTTCACAAACAACTCCGAATCGTATAAAAGAGGTCCCATCTTAGTAGACAGGTAAACTATCACCTTAAAATCATTCAGCGGTACCCGGACATCCAGGTCAAAGGTCAGTCGCACGGGTTCGGAAATCCTGTATTGCAATACAGCTCCCTGATGAGAGACATTTCTGACAGAGAGCTTATCTCTGAACTCCTGCTTGGCAGTTCTGTTCAGATGTTCGACATTGTACAACTCCAGGGCTTCGGAGACAGATCCCAGAAACTCTACCTCACCATCTTTAAGCACCAGGCACTTGTTACACTGACTGACAATATCAGCAAACTCATGACTGATCATGATCACGATCGGAATATCCCTGATGAACTCGCTGAAAGACTCATTGAACTTCTGTCTGAAGCTGATATCTCCCACAGACAACACTTCATCCAGCAACAATACATCCGGCTTTAATTCTTTATAGATAGCCATTGTCAGCCGGAGCATCATACCCGCAGAGTAGTGCTTTACGGGCTCTTCCAGGAAAGGACCTATCTCACTGAATTCAATAACAGAAGGTAAAACCCGCTCAATCTCGCGCCTGGGAATCCCCAGCAGACTGCCGACCAGGAAAATATTTTCAATACCCGTAAGATCCCGGTATAAAAGGTTGCCGGATTCTATGAGAGAGGAGGTTTTTCCCTGCATATAGATCTGCCCTTCACTG